>Ga0316202_10000264_pt1 | contig 68418 bp, 51 predicted proteins | sample 3monrhotite_MG_FD_204934 | JGI IMG/M metagenome (GOLD analysis project Ga0316202, IMG submission 204934) | Microbial mat bacterial communities from mineral coupon in-situ incubated in ocean water Damariscotta River, Maine, United States -... | ecosystem: Environmental > Aquatic > Marine >...
AGGTCGACGAGCTCCGACAGAGAGTCCCACCCCACCTGATCCAGCATCGCGTCCAGACCGCGCGCGAGCTTCAGCCTTAGCTCGCGGCTATGAAGCAAGACGACCCCCAGGAATTCGATCCGCCGTCCAGCGGTCTCCAGCCCTGTCGCGAACGTGAGGGGCAGGGTGACCGGCGGCAAGAAGACCGCGCCCGCGAAGGGAACACTGGGCGCCAGGCGGCGCCGGCGCCCGACCCCCCAGGTGTGGCCGCAGCCCAGCCACGTGTCTCTCTCGTGAGGAAGTCGCGCCAGCTGCCTCAGCAGCGCGTAGGGCCAACCCCAGCGCGGATCTCGCAGGTCGACTGGCCAAGCGGCCGGCAAGCAGAGGACCAACTCCGCGTGCTGAAGCGAGGAGTGGTCTCGGCAGGTCTGAGCCCGCATGGGGGCGTCACTCATGCCTGAGGTCACGAGCGTCCAGCAGGGCCGTTCGCGAGTCGGCGCGACCCGCAGCACGTCCACGTGGATCAGCTCGGACTCGAGCTCGTGGACGACGCTCGCCACCGGACCCACGTGGCGCTCGACGTGGACCGTGATCGTCTCGAGGTGACGCGTGTCGACGGGAGGGCGAGGGGGAACCTCCGGCGGCGCTCGCAGCTCAGCCACCTTCCGCCGCTTCGCTACCCTCTTCGCCTTCTTCCTTCTGCGTCCACGCTTCCGCGCCTGCTGCCTTTGCCTGCGTCGATCCCTCTCGCCCATGTTCACTCCCAGCGTTCTCGGTGACCACCGGAGGCGAACATAAACAGAACATGCGACAAGGGGGCGAATCCGGATGCGATCCCGTCCGGATCGCCGGCAGGGCGAGGCCGCAGGTTGCTACTGCGGTCGCCGGCCAGACGCCCCAGGTCTAACTAAGGCAAGGCGATTGTCGATCACCCCGTGGTAGACGGCGTAGACGACGTGGAGCTGCAGGTAGCCGTCCTCCTCGATGTCCCCGGGGAGGTCCTTGAGCACCTCCCCGACCAGATCCTCGCCGAAGTGCTCCGCCGCAGCCTTCAGAATGTCCTACACGCACTGCTGGTCCAGCTGGTGCATGGCTCCAGCGTCGGCCGAGGCCGGGCCGCAGCACTTCTTGGCCTTGCGCCCGCTCCCGCAGGGACACGGATCGTTGCGACCGAAGCGCGCACCCCGTCGCTGCTTGTTCGGCTTCTTCTTCCTCTTGGCCATTTGGGCTCCAGCGGGCTGCCAGGTGGCACCTCCAAAGGCTCCCAGGGGCAGCCGAGACAGGCAACCCCGCTCGGCCAAGAGAAAGTCGAGCCTTCGCGGCCCACTCCGAGCAGCTGGAGCGGGCGGCGAGAACACCAAGGCACTGCAGGGGCTCGCCTTAGCGCGGCCGAGACCTACCTGTCGGAGTTAGGCGTAGGTTAGCAGTTAACAAAGACCGAACAGGAGGCCAGTCCCTCCAAGCGACGAGAGACTTCGTATGAACCCCCAGACCCAACTCCGACAGACGCAACTCCCCCCTCACGCCCCCTCGGCCGCGGATCCGGCGAGCCGGGCCCGCGCGGACGCCCTCAGCGCAGAGCTCGCAGCCCTGAGCCGGCGCATCAAGCGCGACACCTACCCCGAACGCTCAGGCCTCGAAGAGGCGCGCGCAGCTCAGCGCGGCGTGCTGCACTTCGTCGACGACCTCTTCAATCAGCGAGGGTTCAGCTTCCTCTTCGCTTCGGACCTCGACGAGGTGGGCCGGCTCCTCAAGGACGCCCTCCAGACGGCGCTGATCCTTCTCCCTAGCGAGGGCCTCCACTTCGAGGACCCTCGCTGGAACGCGATTCGGCACGAGGTGGAGTCGCTGAAGGACTCCCTCGACTACGTCCTGGAGAGCCGGACGGCCGAGATCGCAGCCGAGATCGCCTGCGAAGAGGTCCGGACCTCCGCTTCGCTGCACTCCTGCATGGAGGCCGCCTGATCCCGCAGGCGAAGGTGGTCGTTCGTTCGGCCTAGCTCCGCGTCGGCAGGTAGGGCCGACTGAGGTTGTCGTGCCCGCTCGCCGTGACCAGCACGTCGTCCTCGATTCGGATCCCGCCAGAGGGGACTAGGGAGTCGATCAGCGTCCAGTCAAAGGCACCTGCGTCAGGTCCGCTGCGGAAGCCATCGAGGAGCATGGGAATGAAATACAGACCTGGCTCAATCGTTACCACGTGACCTTCTGCCAAGGGGCGCACGGTCCGCAGCCAAGGGAAGTCCTCGGGCGGCGCGCTGGCCCCCTGGTCGGCGGCGAGCTGCTTGCCGCCGACGTCGTGGACTTGGATCCCGAGGTGGTGGCCGAGCCCATGAGGGAAGAAGGGGAACGCGAAGCGGCGGGCGAAGGCCTCGTCCGGGCTGACCTTGAGGATCCCCAGGACGCACAGGAGCTCGGTGACTCCTCGAAACGCTGCCTCGTGGAGCGCGACGTAGCTCAGGCCGGGGCGGACCTGCTGGACGAGGGTGTCCTGGAGCCGAATCATGCCCAGCCAGCACTCGTGGAACACGGCGTGGCTGCCGTCCCGGAGGTGCGTCCGCGTGATGTCGCTGGCGTAGCCGTGGCAGGTCGCGCCGGCGTCGATCAGGAGCGTGTAGCCGGGCTGGGGCGCCTGAAGGGACTTGCTGCCGTAGTGGAGGACGGCCGAGTGTTCGTCCCAGGCGATGATGTTCCGGTAGGGCGTCTGAGCCTCTACGATCCCAACCGCCTCCAGATAGGAGAGGTGCAAGCGGTGCTCGCTCTCTTGCTCGCGTGCTCCCGCGCGGACGGCCTTGTGGCCTAGGCCGGCTCGGCGGCAGGCCTCGCGAAGACAGGCCACCTCGTAGGGCGTCTTGAAGGCGCGCGACCAGTCCAAGCGACGAAGCAGAGCCTCGGGCTCCTGGCTGGCGGGCGGGATCCCGAGGGACTCGGCGGCGCTCGTCGAGTTCCCGACGTAGGCCCAGCTGCTGAGGTCGGAGGCGAGCTCGCGGGCGCGTTGGCGAGCGAGGTGTGGCGTGTCGAGGGTCTCGAGCTCTAGGACAGGGCCGATCCAGGCCGGGGGATCGACCGGCGCCTCGTGCCAGAAGTCCTTGGCGACCACCCTCAAGAGACGCGGCGGGCCCTCCCGGGGGACCAAGAGCAGGTGCTCTGGGCCCGCCACCGGCGCGAAGCGCGCGAAGTGCGGCACCTGGTGGAAGGGCGGAGGCATGTCGTCGGCGTGGTAGTAGGTCTCCGAGCCCGCGTGGAAGATCACTCCCGGCCAGGGACCGGCTGCCAGCGCCTCGCGCGTGGCGGCGAGGGACGTCTCGAGGTGGGCCGCGAACAAGGCGGCGTGATCGAGGCTCGACCAATCAGGCGGTGCGCTCATGTCTCTCCTAAGGCAGGCTATCTGGGCCCTATTGAAGCAGGTTCTGGCACTCCCGAGACCCTTCGCGGTCGGACGTCGAGAGAGCTCGGTTCGACGGTCGGCGACCAAGCGTCACTGGGGGACGACGCGGCGCGATCTAGACCTCCAGGTCCGCGTAGAGCTCGCGCACGAAGGCGACCTGGTCCGACTCGAGGGCGGCGTCGGCGGCGGCAGCCTGGCGAACCTGGTCGGGCGTCCGGAGCCCCAGGAGCACGCAGCCGGTGGGAGAGTCGCTCAGGAGGGGCTGGAGCAGGCCTCGCAGGACGGCCTCTTCGCCTCCCCCCAAGCGCTCGCGGAGCTGAGCCGCCTTGGCGCGCAGGTCCGCGAGGAGCTCGGCGTCAGCGAAGCCTGCCACGTTCTGGCGGAAGTCACCCTCGGGGTAGGCCTGGGGTCCCTCGTGCTTGCCGAGGAGGAGCCCGTGCCGGATCGGGGAGAAGAAGGCGACTCCCGCGTCATGCTCGTCGATCCAGGCTTTGAGTCCGCTGCTGACATAGGTGTCGGCGGCCACGTTGCGGTAGGGCTGGATCACGTCGGGGTCGACTCGATCCGCGACCCGCACGATCTTGGCGCAGTCCCAGTCCGAGAGCCCCACGAAGCGGAACTTGCCCTCGTCCCTCAGCTCCCGCAGGAGCGCCACGGCGTCGTCGAGGCTCGCGTCGCTGGGGCCGAAGTCGCAGTGGTGGAGATAGAAGAGGTCGAGCTGCTCGACGCCGAGGTTCGTGAGGGAGCGCTCGAGGTGCGCTCGGATCACGTCGGGGTGATAGGCCTGGTCGTGACCCCCCTTGTCCCAGCCGACCTTGCTCGCCAAGAAGAGCTCTTCGCGGGGGAGGTCCGCGAGGACCCGGCCGATCAGCTCCTCCGAGCGACCGTTGCCGTAGACGTCCGCCGTGTCCCAGTGGGTCAGGCCGAGGGCGTGGGCTTCGCGGAGGGCCGCCTCGGCCTGCGCCGGATCGTGCCCCGACCAGCCGACCGAGACCGGCCCCGAGGTGTTCTTGCCGCCGTAGGACCAGGTCCCGACGCTGATCACAGGCACCTCGACCCCAGTTCGTCCCAGCTTCACCCTGCGCATAGAAGACTCCTTCGTGGCGCGCAGTATCGGCTCTCTAGGAGCCCGGGTGTAGGACAGGCGCTACTCCGGCGAGAAGAGCTCGCGCAGGCGAACCCGCCGCAGCGGAGCGTCGGGCTCGAAGGCGGCCTGGAGCCCCTGAAGCTGGCCCTCCACGGGCCCCAGCGGCCAGCAGGCCTCGGGCGCCAGCTCGACCAGGTCGGGCTCTCCGGGCTCGTTCAGCTCACAGATATCCCTGCGCTCGACGAACTCGCCGTTGGGCGTCTCGTCGATCCAGCGGAGGGGAAGCCCCTGCGTGCGGCACACGTAGGGTCGCGCGGCGTAGATCCGGCACCCACCCTCTTCGTCCAAGAAGGCGCAGGCGCCTGTGGGTCCCGGGGGAGCGGTGAGGACGGCGGCGGCCTCGGCTCGGATCCGGGCGGCCTCGACGGCGAACACGCTCAGGTCGTCGACGCAGCAGGCCGAGCAACCACGCGCACATTGGAGCCGCTCGCCGTGTCCCGCAGCGATCTCGTCTGCGGCGGCGCTGACTTCACCCTGAAGGCGCACCAGCGCCTGCAAAGCGTCGTCAGGAGACACCCGAGCGGTCCTTGCTGGCGGTGGGATCACCGACCGCGCTCTGGCGAGCCGAGGACAGGATCGAGGTCGAGGCGAAAGGGTCCCCGGCCTGCACGACCGGGTTGAGGGGCAGCTCGATCACGAAGTGAGCCCCGCGCCAGCGGCGGCGAGCCTCGATGGTGCCCCCGTGCTTCTCGACGACGCCGAGACAGATCGAGAGGCCGAGGCCCGTTCCCCGACCCTGCTCCTTGGTCGTGAAGAAGGGCTCGAAGACCTTGGGGAGGTTCTCCTTGGGGATCCCCGGGCCGTTGTCGTCGAGCTCGATCACGACCCGTCCGTCGCCCGCCCGCTTGGCCCAGAGTCGGATGCGACCGCTCCCGTTCATGGCCTGGGCCGAGTTCGTGATCAGGTTGACGAAGACCTGCGCCAGGAGGTGCGGGAAGGCCTTGAGTCGGAGCGGCTCGCCGTCGACCTCGGGGATCTCGACGCTGACCGAGACCTTGCCCTCGCCCAGCTCGCCCTCGCAGGCCGCCAGGGCCTCGTCCACCACGGCCTTGAGCTCCACCTCCTCGAGGTCGGCTGTCGTCAGGCGACTAAACTCGCCGAGGTCGCGGACGATGTTGATCGCGCGCTTGACCGATCTCCCCAAGACGTCGACGGCTTGGACCGCGTCCTCGAGGTCCTCTAGGACTTCCTCCGAGATCTGCGGAGGAGGTGGCGGCGCCGGCTCGGCTAGCTCTGGCTCGCCCTCCGCCTGGAGTGTCGGCTCCTCGGTCGGCGACTCCGGCTCGAGGGGAGACCCGGAGTCTGTGCTCTCGTGCTCGTCGGCGGGAGCAGGCTTGGAGTCCGTGCTCGCGGCGTGTTCGTCGCTCCCGAGGTCGGGGTTGGAGTCGCTCCCAGGCTCGACCGTGGAGCCCTCGGGGTCGAGGGCCGGAGCCTCCTCCGAGCCCTCCTGGAGGGCCGGGTCGCTGGCGTCAGCGGGGGTCGAGTCGGAGCCCGAAGCGCTCTCGGGAGGCGTCTCCTCGGGCTCGGGTTCGGCCGGCGGCGGGGGGGGCGGCGGATCCAGCGACTGCTTGAGGCTCGCGAGCGCCGTCCGCAGGGGCGGAATCATGTTCTGCGCAGCCGAGAGGGGGTTGTTCAGCTCGTGGTTCAGTCCGTGGACCAATCGACCCAGCGAGGCGTGCTTCTCGGTCAGGATCAGCTGCTCCTGAGCCTCCTTGAGCTGGCGGTGGGCTTCGTTCAGGCGTCGGTGCGCTTCGGCCAGGCGGTTCGCTTCTTCGAGTCTGGCCTGGAGGGAGTCGCGCTCGACGAGGACGGCGATCAGGTCGTTGAAGCTCTCGACCAAGGTTCCGATCTCGTCGCGACGATAGATCCCGACCCGCGCCGTCAGGTCGCCGCCGCGGACCTGCTTGATTCCAGAGCTCAGCTCCAGGATCGGCTTGAGGATCAAGTTGTTGAGCAGGCGATAGAGCGCCACCCACAGGAGGCCAATCGTGAGCACTCCACCCAGGAACATGAACAGGATCTGGCGGAGGTAGGCCGCCTGAGCCCCTTGGCGCGCGATGGAGAACACCAGGACGCCCAAGTGCGCCCCGCTCTCGTCCACGAGGGGGAGCGCGAACTCGACGATCTCCTCCCCGTCCTTGGCGAAGCGACCCAGGACCTCGCCCGGCTCGACCAAGACCTCGCCCTTGGCGGCCTTTTGAGCCTTGAGGATGTGAGGGTCCTCGGGGCTGTGCTCGCGCGAGAGCCCGCCCACAGGTGTCCCGACGAGACCTCCCGTGGGGTCATAGACCACGGCGCTGACTACGTCGACGCCGACCTGGTCCTTCTCGGCGTCCTTGACGAGCGAGCCCAGGAGGCGCTGGAGGTCGGCCTCGGGGTTCGGGCCCTGGAGGGCTCGCGTCGCGGCCACCGAGAGAATGTCCGCCATGGCCTCACCGCGAGCCTGGACGTATTCCTCGCGGTGAAAGCGCCGGACCTGAAAGGCCGAGATCAAGCCCAGCCCGAGGAAGGAGAGCAGGGTGCAGAGCCCGATCACGCGGTGGAGTTCGCCCTTGAGCTTCACCTGCGACTCCCTGCGCTGGCGCTCAGGCGCCAGGCGTCGAGGGCCTTGCGGATCGACTTGCGCGGGCGCCCTTCGGGCGCGAGGGCGGCCACGCTCAGGCGGGTGGGGTGCAGGATCCGCGCAGCCAGGGCGCAGAGGGCCTGGGGGTCGACGGCCTCCTCCTCGGCGCGCGCCTCCTCAAGGTCGGCCGGGAGTCCCAGGAGGAGCTTGCGGCTGGCCCACTCGGCCACGGCGCGGGGGTCGTCCTGGAGTCGGCGCGCGTCGTGTCCTCGGCGCAGGGCCGCGCGCTCGAGCTCAGCGGGATCGACCTCGCTCCAGAGCCCCTCACAGAGCTTCCGCACAGCCTCGCTGACCTTGGCGACCTTCGAGTGGGCGACCGCGACCTCGATGGTGATCAGCGACCCGTCCGCGAAGGCGACCAAGTCAGCCCGACCGCTGTAGCAAAGTCCCGTGTCGACGAGCTGGAGCGGAAGTCGCCCCGTCGGACCGCCGTCGAGGACGTCCACCAAGACCCGCAGGGCGGCGTAGTCAGGGTCACCTTCGCCCGGGCCGCGAAACGAGAACCGGAGCTGGGTTTGAGGACCGTCTGCTCGGTGGAAGGCGTGACGGGGACCGTCTGGATCAGGGAGGGGCTCGCTGAGGGTCAACCCGGGGGCGTCCCTCAGCTCGGTCAGCGGAGCCAGGGCCTTCGCCACGGCCTCCGCCTCGAGGGGTCCCGCCAAGGCCAGAGCCATGTTGCCGCGGGTCACGATCTTCTCGCGCCAGGCCTCGAGGTCCTCGCGCTGGATCGCGTCGATATCGCGACGACGGCCCAGGATCGAGCGCCCGGCAGCGTGGCCTGGGAAGGCTAGGGCCAAGCTAATGTCCTCGAGATCGCAGGGGGTCCCCGACTCGTCTGCCCGCTCCAGGCGCTCCTCGAGGATCAGGGCTCGCTCGGACTCTAGGTCGCGCCAGGCAGGTCGGAGGAGAATGTCCGCCAGGAGCGCGATCCCCTCTTCGAGGCGAGCGGGGTCGAGCTCGAGGAGGAGCGTGATCGAGTCCTCCGAGGTGTAGGCCTCGGGCTCGGCGCCGACACGTTCGAAGGCGCCCATTAGCTCGGCCAGGGTCCCGTGACCCCCCGCCCCGCGGAACACCATGTGTTCCATGAAGTGCGTCAGGCCTTGCTCGCCCCGGCCCTCGTGGCGGGGTCCGCCTCGGATCGCGACCGCCACAGCGACCCCGTGGAGGTGCGGGCGCGGATAGAGGGCCCAGGCAGGGAGGCCCGCAGCCGCTGCGGTCGAGGGCGAGTCGAGGGAAGGTGGATCGGTCAGGGGGGCGCTCACCTGGCGGGCCCAACCTTGCGCAGGCAGCGTTGGATCGCCGAGTAAGCGGCCAGGTTGACTTCGCTTTCTCGGGGCTTGGCGTGGTCCGCGTAGACCCGAAGTCGGAGCTGAACCCGCCCGGCTTCGTAGTGGCTGCGGTTGTGCCCGTGGATCGCGATCCAGACCGTGGCCAGGACCTGCTCTTGATCGGGAAAGAGCGGCGTCTCGGAGTAGAAGAAATAGGTCACCTCGCCAGGGCTCTGCTGGAGGCTGGCGGCCCCCTCGAGCTCGAGTGTCCGGCGACGACACTCCGAGTTGACCGCGAAGCGCGGCAGGGTCAGCTCGAGGCCGACGTGTTGAGCTAGCGAGCGCCCGCGGTTGCCGACCCGGGCCCGGAGTCGGAGCAAGACCGCGTCCCCTCTGGGGTCTGGAATCTCGTCCGGGCGACCGTAGGGATCCACGCCGAACACCGAGACCTGAGGGTCTCGGCGGCGCTGGAGAATGTCGAGGACGTGGCGATGAGACATCGGCCGCGACTTGCCGGCGATCCGCAGGTAGTAGCGCCGGTCGCGAGATTGGTGGGGGGCGTCCTCGCTGTCGGGGAGCTCGATGACGTAGACGGCCTTGCCGGCCTCGATCGGGCTCTCGCTCGACTCCGGCCGAACCTCGTGGACGTCGAAGGAGCGCAGCGGCGGATCGACGATCCCCGGCAGAATGTCCTCGAACCACTCGCGCGTCCCGTTGGCGCGCAGCGCCGTCGGGAGCCCGCCGTCGACTTGACCCTGGTCGTCGACGCCGAGGAAGAGGCACCCACCGCCAGCGTTCACGAAGGCCGAGACCTGCTTGCTGAGGTTGTCGACGAAGTCAGCCCGGATCTTGCCCGTCGCGGGCACGACCACGAACCCAGAGCCCTTGAACTCCTGGGCCTCGAGCTCGTATGGCACCAGACCCGCCAGGCGAGCCTCGGTCCACGGCTCGGGCTCGACCTCGATGGGGGTCGGCGTTGGGTTCTGAATCGGGAGCCGGCGACTTGCCACGCCGCGATCCTACACGCGCTGTGCAGAGCACAAGGTTGATCTCTTGCGACGCCTTTCACGCGAAGCCTCCTGTAGCCTGCGAGGCCCCGGCTCCAGGCGGGCCGTCAGCGAGTAGCCATGAAACTTGGGCGAGAACTTGGACTGGCCGGCGCGGTCGCCCTTCTTCTGATCATTGGCGCGTGGTTCCTCTTCGGGAGTGAGAGGGAGCCCCAGCCAACGAGCTCCCCCCGACCCACGGAGCCTAGGCCCTTGGATCCTGGGCCCTCAGGAGGAGCGCTTACTCCTCCCCCTCCCTCTCGCGTCGTGCCTCCCACCGGGGCCACGGACTCTCTGGAGCCGATACGTCCTTCTGGGACGAGTGAGCCCCCGCCGGTCGGCGTCGCTGCTGCGACACCGACGCCAAGCGCGAAGCCGGTCAGCGCCCCCTCGGTCACCCCGGTGCCGCTCGCGCACGCGAAGTTGGCTCCGGCGCCGGTCTTCGCTGGATTCCAATGGCTGCGAATCGAGACCTTCCGCTGCGGAGAGGTCGAGCAGAGCGTGCACGTGTACCTCTGTGAGGCCTTCGCGCGCTACTTGCTGGAGGGCCGTGAAGAGACGCACCCCACGGCCGAGTTCGTGCTCTTGCCCGGCAAACCCAGCCTCCTGGTGGCTCGGACAGAGGTCAGCCAGAAGCTCTACATGGAAGTCATGGGACGGCAGGGAGAGTTTCGCGACCCGCTCCGCTTCCCCTCGCGCGAGGTTCCGATCACGCAGGTCAACTACGAAGAGGCCAAGCGCTTCCTCGGCCAGGTCAGCGCTGGCCTCCGCTTGCCCACGGGTGACGAGTGGAAGCGCGCGGCTCGGGGGGGAAGCTCCTCCTCGAGCTACTGTTGCGGCAGCGAGAAGGACCTGGCGCTCTACGCGCGCTACGGCGCCAAGCGGAGACCTGCCGCGCTAGACCAGCCGGGCGGTGTCGCGGAGCGCAAGCCCAACGCCTTTGGGATCTTCGACATGCACGGCAACGTAGAGGAGTGGACCGCGGAGCAGGAGGAGCGAGAGGAAGGCGTCTCCTACAGCTCGTCGGCCCCTCTGCGCGTCTTGCGGGGTGGGAGCAAGTCCTCGAGCGCCTTCGGAGTTTCTCTGAACCACTCGCACGGGTTTCCCGAGGACAGCAGGGGCGTGCTGATCGGATTCCGCCCGGTGCATTCGGCTCGCTAGGGCCTGAGAGCGTCGTCGAAGGAGCCGCCAAGCTCTGGGAGCAGCTCCTTCGACTTCGCAGATTCCTAGGGCGCGCGCGCTGTCCGGAGCGCGTTCCAGATCGCTTGGGCGTCCGCTGCGGACACCGTGTGTCCGCCCTGGAACTCCTCGTAGGCGACCGGGTGATTCGCGTTCATGAGCCGCGCCCGGTCGGCCTGGCCTGCAGCCACGGGCACGACCGCGTCGGTGACGCCGTGGCGGATCGCGATCGGGATCTGGCGCCCGACCTGGCCGGGCCAGACGCCCTGCTGGATCGCGAGGTTCATGCTGCCGGCGTTGATCCCGAGGCCAGCGAAGGTGTTGGCGTTGCTCAGCACGACCACGTAGCCCCAGTGGGCTCCAGCCGAGAACCCGTGGTAGTAGCGGCGCTTGGTGTCGACGTTGAAGGCGCCCTCGACCTCGGTCAGGATCGCGTTCAGGCCCAGGACGTCGTAGTTGAAGTTGAACCCGCCGTTGCGGTCGTGGTCGCGGAAGTCGACCACGATCAGGCCCTCCTGCTCGGCCAGCGCGCGCCAGGGCGTCAGGCCCATGTTGGCGGCGAAGAGGACCGGGTGAGGGGTCTGGGGCGTGTAGGTGCTGGGGACGTAGACGTCGTAGTCGATCGAGACTGAGGGGAGCCCGGCTTGCGCTTGGGTCTGCACGCTCCGGGTCTGGAGCCCCGGCTGGCCGCCGGTCCCGCCCGAGCCGGTCGCAGCCGGCGGGGTCGCGGGAGTGGGAGGCGTCGAGGAGCTGAGCGCGCCGCTCGGGACCGCGCTCAGGGCGAGTCCCTTGAGGACACGCAGCTCGGCCGCGGGGTCCGTGCTGAGACCCGTGAAGGTGTGCCCGACGCCTGCGACCTCGCGGAGGTCCGTGGCGTGGCCTTGAGCGGCGAGGAAGGCCTCGCTCTGGACGGCGTTGGGGTGGAAGCGGTCCGTGGTCCCGCAGCGGAAGCGAACCGGGCCCAGGCCCGCAGGCTGGGAGATATAGAACCCGCCCCAGCCGTAGCCCCAGATCGAGTGGCTGGCGAAGGAGGCCTCGCTCAGGCCGACGGCGGCGTTGAAGAGCCCGCCGTCGCTGAACCCGAGGGCGTGAACGCTGGTCAGGTCCACGTTGAAGCGAGTCAGGACGTCCTGAGCCAGGAGCTCCGTCACGCCGGCCAGCTCGGTCTGCATTTGGGGGAGGTCGTTGTTGGGGTTCCCTGACCAGACCGGGAAGGACTGAAAGGGGCTCTTGGTGGCGGGCACGACCAGGATCACGCCCTCGGCCTCAGCCGCCGCGTGCCAACCAGCCGCCAGGATCGTGTTGTTGAAGTTGTCCGCCGTGTCGCCCGAGCCATGGAACATGACCAGGAGAGGCATAGGCGTCTGGGGGTCGTAGGACTGCGGGACCAGGAGGTGGTAGTCCCGCGCGTCGTAGGTCCGGAGGTCGGCGCCAGCGAGGCCGCCGCTCCCGTTCGAGCCGTTGGGGCTCTGAGCGCTCGAGGCCACGGGTGCAGTCTGAGTCTGGGTCGTCGTCGCGGCCGTGGAGACCGGGGCCGCGGCGGTGCTCGCGCTGCTCGAGCCCGAGCCAGAGCCTCCGCAGCCGACCAGAGCGGCTGCCGTAAGGAGCAGGAGAAGGGTGCGTTGCATGGGGAAGGTCTCTCTCTCTTCTGCCCCACCAATCGCAACCAGCGCGCCAGCCCAGCGACGCCTCGCAAGTCCTTGCAGGGACACAGCCGTGACGGGCTGGGCGAGCGATCTGACCGCGGGCGGTCAATCGTCCCGCTGACCTTCCCGGGTCCATTTCGCCAGGCCGGGCACGGAGTTCCCGCCCTGGGTCACGGACGAGTCACGCCTGGGGCGCCGGGTGCTCGGCTGGCTGGCCGGGTCAGCCAAGATCTCTACGCAGAGGTCGCTCGCGGGCTTGAGAGCGCTCACGAGCGATCGCCCCGCGTCAGCTTCTTCCTTGGCGATCTCGGCGTCCTCGGTGGTTCAGGCCGACCTCTAGACCCAATCTAGGCTGGGAAATGGGCTGCACCCGCCCTCACTTACCGCCGGATCGCCAAGCCTCGAGGCCCCCGGCTCGCGAGAGGCCCTTGCGCCCGCGAGGTGCTCTCGGCGACGCCCTCTGCGCCCTCTGCGTCTCCGCGGTTCAAGTCCTTCGCGGCATACGCCCTTCGCTGCGCGAGCGCGGGGGTTAGTCGCTCTCCTCGGGGCTCTCCCCCTCCTCGGTCTTGGCCTCGTCTTCGCCCTCTTCCTCCTCGGGAGACTTCTTCTCCGGCGGCGGCTCTGCCGCTCCCCAGGACAGGGAGAGGTCGAGGTGGACGCCCGAAGAGGCGTCGACGCCCTGGACTTGGCGGACGAAGGTCTGGCGGAAGGTGATCGTCCCGCGGGGGCTCACGAGGCTGGCGGGGTCGATTAGCTCGAGGCGAACCGAGTCCTTCTCGATCTCGTCCTGAGTCGCGCGGTTGAGGTCCAAGGCCTTCCAGCCGCGCTTGGTCTGGACCTCGAGCACGAGCTCGGCGCGGGCGCGCGGTCGCTCGAAGCGGATCGTGAGCTCGCGGAGGGGCTCGCGCCTGGCCTCGGGGGGGAGCGCGTAGCGCTCGGTGATCCGGCGCTGAACCGTGCTGCTGCTGATCTCGGCGACGGTGGTCGCGTTCTTCCGCGCGCGGAGGTGTCCGAAGGGCAGCCCGCCCTGGAAGCGAAGCGGGATCTCGATCTTGACCAAGGTCGCGAAGGCGCGGGTCCGGATCTTGGGCGAGGCGCGCAGGGGGGCGGGCGACTCGAGGTATCCGAGGAGGTAGGCCTTGCGCCGCGTCAGGGCCTCCTTGGGGACGAAGCCTTGGATCAGGTGATCCAAGATCAGCGGGGCCAGGCCCTCACGCTTGGCGCTCTTGGACGAGGCCTTGGCTTGTTGAATCCCCTTGGCCGCGTAGTGCTGGCCCATGGTCAGCTCGTCGATCCGGTGATAGATCACGCCTTCGCGGACGGGGATCGCGATCACGACGTCCTTGAGGGGTTGCGGGCCGGGGTAGGTGATGTCGATAGACACGGCGTCGCGCTTGCCGTGGGCGATAGAGACCGCGCCCTCGAGGGGCCGGCGACGACCGCTCCGCTCACATGAAAAGTAGCGGGCGCCCCAGAGGGCGACGGGCAGGTCGAAGCGGAGCTTCCCGTCGGAGCCTGAGCTCCCCAGGGCCTGGCCCAGGCCTGGCGAGCCCTGCCCGCGGCGGCGTCGGCGGAGCTTGGGCGGAGTGACCGCGAAGGCGCTCCCGTCGCCGCCGTCGATCTCGATCTGCTTGGCGCCTGGGCTGCCAGAGAAGAGCAGGACGTCAATCGTCTCGCTGGTGTGCTCTGAGCCGGTGTGAGCTTCGATCAGGCGGACCCCGACCAAGGTGCTCTCGGCGTCGGCGAGGGCCAGGCGATAGAAGGGCACGATCGCCGTGAACAAGAGCGTCAGGCCCGGGATCGCGATCCAAAGCAGGATCCCCCGCTTCTTGGAGCGGAGGAAGAAGTAGATCCCGGGGCCCGCGATCATGGCGAAGATCAGCAAGAGCGCGAAGGCTGGGCCGACCTGGGTCGGCTGGCGAATCTCGGCCAGCTTGGGGAAGAGGTGACGGGCCCGAGGGTCGAAGCGGGCCGCCGAGTCCAAGAGGCGCTTGAGGAGCACCCGGGTGGCGGGGGCCTGTCGGAAGGGCTGCGCCCAGAGATCCACAGCGACGACGGTGATCTTGCCGCGCCCGAAGCGTCGCGTGACGACGAGCGGGCGCTCGGCGTCGTCGCGGAGGAGGACCGAGTCCTCGAGAGCTGGCGCCAAGGCAGCTAGGACGGGCGGGCGAGCTCCCTTGAGTTCTGGTGATCCGAGCTCCGCGAACGCCGCCCCGAGGGTCACCTTGTTCCCTGGGATCGGGGCCGCGTTGGGGGGGATCATGGCCAAGCCCGCGCCGAGCGAAGCGCCGAGCGGAGTCTTGCGCAGGTTCCCCGCCTGGGGGTCAATGCTGATCAGGAGGTGTCCGCCGCGGGCGACCCAGCCCGAGAGGGCGCGGGCCTGAGCCTCGCTCCAGCTCTCGGCCTCGAGGGAACCGAGCATGACCGCGCCGAGGCCCGAGTAAGCCAGGGCGCTCTCGGGGAGGTCTCCGGGGCGGGCCACGTTAGCCACGATCCAAGCCAGGTCTCGGCTGGACTTCTTGCCGCCGGCCTCGAGCTTGTTGAGCGCGACAGGCGTCGCCTCGCGACGATCCAGGACGAGGAGCTGCGGCCCCCCGGGCACGGCGTCGGCCAGGCCGATCCCGACCAACTGACCGTCTTCGTAGACCTCGAACAGGAGCGTCGCGGCCTCGTTGACCAGGCGCGCGGGGATCAGCCCTCGCAGGCGGCGAGGGACGCCGGACTCGAGGGTCACGGGACCCAGGGTCATGAGCGGCGTCTCTTCGTCGTGGGGACGGATCACGACCACGAGCTCGTCGGTGGCCTTGCGGGCCTCGAGGTCGACCTCGACGACGCAGAACCCGCGCCGAGGTGTGCGGGTCCCGAGCCCCAAGCGCGGCGTGATCTGGACCGGGAGACCCTTGGCCTGCTCTTCGATCTGTTCGCTCAGCTCAGGCGTCTCTTGGGCCAAGGCCGGGCCCGCGAGGGGCCCCGCCCAGAGCGAGAGCGCCAGGGGCAGGAGGAGGAGCGTGAGGGGGTGGGCGCGGTTCATGCGCTGGCCTCCCGGGTCGCGAGGGCTGCGCGTTCGCGTCGCAAGAGGACGATCAGCCAAGCCAAGCAGGCCAAGGCTATGATCGAGTGGAAGACCACGAAGGGGACCCAGCTCGGGGCGTGATCGAACTGAACGGGCTCGTCGTTCTCGAAGCGCGAGAAGGGGATCGTGTCGCCGGGTCGCAGGATCGCGTAGGCCGCCGCGAAGGGCGAGAGGTCGATCAGGAAGGAGCTCCCACGGCCGAGGACGTTGCCCGTAAAGAGCGGGACCCAGAGGAGGGGGAGAATGTTCGTGGCCGAGAGGCTGACGAAGGTCCGCCCCGTGGCTGAGATCGGGTTCGTGCTGGCGAAGCTGAAGGTCAGCGCGACCAAGAAGGCCAGCGTCGCGTAGCCCGCGACGAGGAGGTAGAGCTTGACCAAGACCGGGTCCATGGTCGCGGCTCCAAAGCCCGAGTAGGCCGTGGCGGTCTGCCAGAGCGCGGGCGGAACCAGGATCGCCACGAAGAAGATCAAGAAGGTCGCCGGGAAGCGCCCGAGCTCGAGCGGGCCGAGGGTGATCTTGCTCCGCGCGAGGTAGGCCGAGCGCGCGCCTGCGGCCGTGAGCGCGAGGAGCGTCAGCGAGAGGAAGCAGAACCCGAGGTAGGGGTAGACCGTCGACTTGGCCATGGCCCGGAAGGTGTTGGGGATCGAGTCGGGCCAGAGCGCGGCTAGAGCCACGACGTGGAGTCCGCCGAAGTAGAAGCTCGTGGCGAGGGCTCTCAGGAAGGGCGAGATCGCCTGGGCCCGGTCGCTGAGGTTCTCGTAGAAGAAGCGGACCTGGACGATCCGGAGCAGGGTCTTGGCCATGCCGCGCCGGGCGCGGCGTGCCTCGGTCTCGCGCGAGAGGGCGACGGAGTCGAAGGAGTCGAGGCCCTCGCTCAGCTCGAGGTCGGGGCCGACGTAGACATAGATCAAGGAGAGCAGGCTCAAGACGCTGTAGTAGGCGAGGCCCAAGAGCGTGACCGGCGTCGCGGTCCCGAAGGGGGTCGGGGTCTTGAAGCTCCCAAAGCGGAGCCCGCGGGCCATGTCGTTGAGGTCGATCACGACGTGGCGGATCGGCGACCAGGCCGCGAGCTCAGGGTAGGGACCGCGGGAGAAGCCACCGGCGAGGGCGGTCGCGATCGCCAGGATCACGATAAAGAAGGGCAGGCCCGTGTCGTCGAAGCCGACCGCGACCGCGGCCGTGATCGAGGCCAGGCACACCATGTAGCCGATCAGGACCAGATAGGCCTCAGCGACTTGGGGCAGCGTCGCGCCGTCTAGGACGACGGTCGTCATGAAGAAGGGCAGCGAGCTGAACAGAACCAGAGATACGAAGGCCAGGGTCGCAGCCAAACGTCCAAAGACGACACGGTGCGGCGTCACGCCGGAGACCACGACTTGGTCGAAGCACTCTTCGCGGCGCTCGGCCTCGAAGAGGTTCATGAAGCTGAGGGGCGTCAGGATCGAGATGATCACGGTCTCGATCAGGACCGCGCCCAGGAAGGCCAGGCGGCCGTAGCTAATGTCCTGGTGGAACAAGCCGAGCTGGGCGCGTCCGAACATCTCTTGAATGCCGGCCAGGGCCACGACCAGGAGGAGGGCGTTGACGAACACGGCGCGGGCTAGGCGCTTCTCGGCGAAGGTGTAGCGGATCGCGCGCCCGAGGCTCGGGTTGTCGAAGAAGCGGCCCTCGCGATAGGGCTCCTCCTCGGCCACGATCTCCTTGCGCGGAGCGACCTCGTTCCGCTGGACCTCACCCGAGAGCCCTGCAGCCACGGCAGGAGTCGGGGCGACCTTGGCGGGCGTGTCGTTGGGTGGCTCACTGACGGGAGTCGGCTCGCTGGGCGCCTCGGCTGGAGCCTCTTCGGGCTCCTCAGCCGTGGGCTCCTCAGCCTTGGGCTCCTCAGCCGTGGGCTCCTCAGCCTTGGGCTCCTCAGCCTTGGGCTCCTCAGCCGTGGGCTCCTCAGCCGTGGGCTCCTCAGCCGTGGGCTCCTCTGGGGAAGGAGCCGAAGTGGGATCCGAGGGGGTCTCGGGCTCCTGAGCGGCCGCTGCGGCCGCCTCGTCCTTAGGAGACTTGTCCACTTGTCAACTCCAAGAAGACTTCGTGGAGGTCGGGGGCCTCCTCGCGGAATCCACGCAGGCGAATCTGACGCTCCAAGATTCGCGCCAGGAGCTGGCCTTCGTGCTCGAGCTCCGCGGTCGGGACGATTCGAACCCAGCGTCCGTCGACCTCGGCGCTGGCCACGAGGTCGCGCATTTCGCTCAGGATCCCCGCGACCTCCGTCGGGTCGCCGTAGGGCTCGAGCTGATAACAGAGGCTTCGGCTGGCCTGCTCCTTGAGCGCAGCGACCGAGCCGGTCGCTGCGACCTGACCCGCTTCGATCACGGCGACTCGATCGCAGATCTCCTCGAGGTCCTCGAGAATGTGGCTCGAGATCACGATGGTCTTGCCCATTTCCGCGCGGAGGACCTTCAGCAGGAGCCGAATCTCGATCCGCGCCCGGGGGTCAAGGCCCGAGGCCGGCTCGTCGAGGAGGAGGACCTTGGGGTCGTGGAGGAGGGTCTTGGCCAGGCAGAGGCGCTGCTTGACGCCGCGGCTCAAGCCACCCACGAGGGCGTCGCGCTTGGGTTGGAGGTCGACGAGCTCGAGGACCTCCTCGACCTGGCGGACGCGCTCTTGGCGCGAGAGGCCGACCATGCTCGCGTAGTAGTCGAGGTAGTGAACGACCCGCAGGTCGCCATAGCTCTGGAAGATATCGGGCATGTAGCCGACCACCCGGCGGACCTTGCGGCTCTCGCGCGCGGCGTCGAGGCCGTCGATCTTGACCCGGCCGCGGTCGGGCTTCACGAGCGTGGCCATGCTCTTGAGGGTCGTCGTCTTGCCCGCGCCGTTGGGGCCGATCAGTCCGAAGCACTCGCCGGTCGCCACGTGGAGGTCCACTCCACGCACGGCCTCAACGGGACCGAAGCGCTTGTGGAGGCCAGTCACCTCGATCAAGGAGGCGCTCGATTCTGATCCCGAGGGACCGGCTGGGGGGGCTGAAGAGGCCCGACGATACGAAAATGAGGACCGGGGCACGCGGTCGAGGGTTGGCCTGTCGCTTTGGGCGCTAGGACCCCTGGCATACTCCTAGGACGCTGGAGTGTTCATGACTCGACTTCCCCGCCTCGCCGTCTCGGTCTTCCTGCTGGCTGGCGCCGCCCCCCTGAGCGCTCAGGATTCGCGCCCGGCCAAGACGCCAGCACCCGAGGAGAGACCCGAGCTGGAGACCCCAGACCCCGACTACCCCTCCGGCGAGACCAAGGAGGCGAAGGTCACGATCGTTCGCGCGGCGCTCGAGCCCGGCTTCAGCTTCGAGTTGAAGTCCTCCCGCGACGTTAAGTTCCAGGCGGCGGGGAAGGCTGGGGGCGGCAAGCTGCGCGGCTTCGCCGAGGCCCTCTCGACGAGCTCGAGGGTCAGCGTGACCGTCACGGGCTCTGAGGAGGACGGGACGATCACGAGCCTTGGCTTTCGGGTCCTGGGCTCGACCCGGCAAGGGAAGCCCGTCGCCGGGGCTGCGGGCTCGACCTTTTCAGCTGAGCTGAACGGGCAGGGGAAGATCGTTCTCCTCGATCAGCAGGCCAAGGCCCTCCCTGGCTCGTCGCTGAACACACTCTGCGAGGGGGTGGCCAGGGGGCTCTTGGGAGAGCCCGGCCGTCACTTCGCAGCTCCTCTCCCCAAGGGAGAGCTAAAGCCTGGGGCCAAGGTTCGCTTCGAGAAGGAGTCACTCCTCCACCTGCTCCAGCTGGGGCGGAGCGTGAAGTCGCAGGAGGCGATCTACCAGGGGACTCGAGAGGTCAGAGGCGAGGTTCTGGCCGTGTTCAAGCTCCGCGCGACCACCGTCGGCACCGGGCAGACTTTCGTCGTGGGGGGCGAGCTCTTGATCGACTCCAAGACGGGTCTCTTGGCTGGCGCCGATCTGCTGGGAGCCCTCGCGATCAACCGCGGCCGCAAGGCCAGCAAGATCCAGGGCGAGGGGGAGGTCCGGATCCGCCGCGAGGTCGTCGGGCATTAGGTCTAGGCGAAGCCCCCTGGCAACAGTTCGAAAGCGGGTGGCGTCAGGCTGGCACCCAGGCTAGCCTGGGTGTATCCAGACGGCTACAGCTTCTATGGACCGCTCCCTACACCTCTTTGCCCCGCTCTCCGCGCTCGGCCTGGCCCTTTGGCTCGGCATGGCAGGGGTGGCGTGTGGCCAGCAGGCACCGCCCGAGGATCCGACCTCGAGCGCAGGTTCCTCCTCGGCGGAGCTGACTCCTGAGGCTCGGGTCGCGATCCGCCAAGGCGTGGACTGGATCGCCAAGAACCAGCTGACTCAGTCTGGGCGCTGGGTCTCGCGCCCGCCGCGCTACTCGATGTCGGTCACGGCCCTGGCGGGGCTGGCCCTCCTGGCCAACGGCGTCAGCCCCGACCGCGGGCCCCACGCCCGGGTCCTGCGCCGCGCCGTGACCTGGGTCCTCGAGAACCAGCACCGCGAGGGGCCTCACGTGGGGCTGCTCTGCGATCAGCGCGACGTCATGAGCCCCAACGCTCGCCCCATGCACGGGCACGGCTTCGCGCTCCTCTTCTTGGGCCAGGTCTATGGGACCGGCCAAGACCCGGCCCTGCGTGCTCGGATCGGACACGCGATCCGAGAGGGGATCAAGCTGACCGAGCGCACCATCAGCCGCGACGGGGGCTGGCTCTACTGGCCGCGCTCGGATCGCGGCGACGAGGGCTCGGTCACGATCACGCAGATCCAGGCCCTGCGCTCAGCGCGCAACTGCGGGTTCCGCGTCGATCGCTCCGTCCTCGATCGCGCCGTGACCTACATTCGCGAGTCCCAAGCGGACGACGGCGGCGTCCACTACCAGCGCCCGCGCCGCGGCCCCAGCTCGGCTGCGCTCACGGCGGCAGGGATCGTGGTCTTCCAAGACGCCGGGACCTACTACGACAAGGCGATCGAGCGGGGCTACGGCTACCTGCGCCGGAACCTCCGGATTCGCAGCCTCGACCAAGACGAGAAGTGGCCCTTCTACAAATACCTCTACGTGAGCCAGGCCATGTTCAACCGCGGCGGCGCGGCCTGGCGGAGCTACTTCCCCCGGATTCGCGAGGTCCTCCTCGAGGCTCGCAACGACAAACACTGGGAGAGCAACCTGGGACCGGTCTATGGGACCGCCAACGCTCTCCTGATCCTTCAACTCCCTGATCGGCTCTTGCCGATCTACCAGCGCTAGCGACCCTTCCATAGGCGAGCTAGCTGCGAGGACCTTCGTGGCAGATACCGAGAGCCTCCCGGCTTGGACGGCGCTCTACGAGACCGAACAACTGATCAGCGCCAAGAGCTTCGACCTCAGGCGCACGGCCCGCTCGTGCTTCGAGCTCGGCCTTCAGGTCTCAGGCGCAGAGGTCGGCTTCCTAGCTGTCCTCGACCGACGTCAAGACCTCGTCGTCCAAGCCAGCAAGGGCGTGGACGAGGAGGCGATCCTGGAGGAGCCGCGCCTGGCGAAGCTCTTCGAGCAGGCCCTCAGCCAGGCCCAGATCCTGGTCGAGACCTCCTTCACCGGCGGGGGCCCCCTGCCGCTGCGCTTGGCGAACCTGCTCGTCGTTCCCCTCCTGCTCAAGATCCGGCCCCTCGACGACGGGGACCTCCCGGCCCGCGAGCGGCGGCGCTATCCGGGGAGCGTGGTCAAGAAGCCGATCGCGCTCTTGTTCCTGGCGGCGCCCGCGGGTCCCGAGCCCAGCGCGCGCCTGGTCGATCTCCTCGAGCAGACCGCCTCGCACCTGAGCGAGGTCTTGGTCAACGCCAACCTCTATCACGACGCGACCCGCGACCTCCTGACGGACCTCTACCGCCGGCCCGAGCTCGAGCGGCACCTCGCCGTCGAGACGCGCTTGGCCAAGCACAACGATGCGCCGGTGGCGCTGATGATGGTCGATATCGACGACCTGGGTCGGATCAATCAAGAGCACGGGCGCGCCCGAGGCGACAAGATCATTAGCCGCGTCGCGCGCCTGGTGCGGGCGCAGGTCCGCGAGGGCGACGCCTGCGTCCGCTACGGCGGGGAAGAGTTCGCCGTGATCCTCCCGCGGACGGGCCCCGACGGGGCCGTGGCTGCGGCAGAGAAGGTCCGCAAGGCCGTCGAGGACTACCCGGGCTTCGGCTCGGGCGTCAACGTCCGGGTCTCGGTCAGCGTGGCGGTGTTCCCGCACCACGCAGACTCCCCAGAGCGCCTCCTGCGCAAGGCGGACCAGACCCTGTTCATGGCCAAGCAGGAGGGCGGCAACCGCGTCCTGAGCTGGCACCGGCGGATCCCCAAGCACGCCCTCCGGAGCGACAAGCTCCTCGGGATCATTACGGGGAACCAGGCCAAGGACTACCGGAACGTGATGCTCCTCCTGGACACGATCGTGATCGTGAACAGCGTCCTTGGGCGACAGCAGGTCTTGGCCACCCTCCTGGACATGATGCTCCAGCTCAGCGGCTGCGCGCGGGGGATCCTCTACCTGGAGAAGCTGGGCGCCATGGACGCTGAGCTCTCGCTGGACGGGCGCGGCAAGGACGCCAGCACCGAGGGCGTCTGCAAGGACGTGTTCGAGCGGGTCCGCAAGCAGCCCCTGGCGCTCTTGATCCACGCCGACGACGACGACGACGACGCCGAGCTGGCCGAGTCGGCGCGCGGGCTGGGCCTCGAGGTCGTGATCGCGCTCCCCCTCGTGGTCAAGGGGAAGACGATCGGGCTCCTCTATCTAGACGCCCCTGAGCGGAACCCTGAGCTCGAAGAGAGCGACCTGATCTTCATGCAGGCCTTGGCCCGCGAGCTCGGCAACGCCCTCGAGAAGGCGCGCCTCTATCAGGAGAACCTCGAGCAGAAGGACGCCCTGGAGGAGCTGACCGCGCGCCTGGCGCAGAAGGTCCAGGCTCAAGCCAGCGAGCTGGCCGAGGCCAACCGGAACCTCTCGGAGCTCAAGCTCCGCTTCAACTACGACCAGATCGTCGGCAAGTCCGAGCCCATGCAGCGGCTCTTCAAGCTCCTGGACCGGATCACGAACTCCAACGTCCAGGTCTTGATTCAGGGCGAGACCGGAACCGGCAAGGAGCTCGTGGCCCAGGCCCTGCACTACAACGGCCCGCGCCGCGACGCGCCCTTCGTCTCGGTCAACTGCTCGGCGATCTCCGAGTCGCTGATGGAGTCGGAGCTCTTCGGCCACGTCAAAGGCGCGTTTACGGGCGCCGACCGCGACAAGCCGGGCCTCTTCGAGCAGGCCGACGGCGGCACGATCTTCCTGGACGAGGTCCAGGACATGTCGAGCAGCATGCAGCGCGAGCTGCTGCGCGTGCTCCAAGAGGGCGAGGTCCGCCGCGTCGGCGGTAAGGACGTGATCCGCGTCGACGTCCGCGTGATCAGCGCCACCAACCGCGACCTCCGCAAGCTCGTCCAAGACGGACAGTTTCGCCAAGACCTCTTCTATCGCTTGAACGTGGTCTCGACGGACCTCCCGCCCCTCCGCGATCGCAAGGAGGACATTCCCCTGATCGTGGAGAAGCTCCTCTCGACGACCAAGACCCCCGACGGACGCCAGATCAAGGTCAGCAAGGAGGCCCTCCGGGCGGTCCTGCGCTACGACTGGCCGGGCAACGTCCGCGAGCTGCAGAACCAGATCGAGAAGGCCGCGCTCCTGATGGAGGGCGACACGATCCTGGAGGAGCACTTCCGCTTTGACGGCGAGTCGGCCCCCAAGAGCGGCGTCTCGGCCCTCTTCGACCTCTCCTACAACGACGCCAAGGCGGCCTTCGCCAAGGAATACCTCAAGTCGGCCCTGGCTCGCAACGGGGGCAACGTGACCCGGGCCGCGAGCGAGTCCGGCGTCGTGCGCTCGAGCTTCCACAAGATGATGCGCAAGCACGACGTGTCCGCGAAGGACTTCTCGGGCGCGCCCGACGTGACGCGTTGATCCAGGCGGTCCTCTCGAGGAGAACCCACCTCAGGGTCACGTTCACGGTGGGCGTGTTGGCCGTGGCGGGCTGGATCGCCTGGGGCCCGCTCCTCCCCTGGAGCGTTGAGGGTGTCCGGAGCGCACCGGGTACCGAGGCTGCCGCCGGGCGCCTCTACCTCTGCTCGCAGGCGCAGACGAAGCTCCTGAGATCCAGCGAGGCCAGCGAGACCCTTGAGCTCTGGCTCTCGCTCTATGCCCGCGAGGCCGGCCGCGACTGGGACCCGCTCATGAGCGGTGAGTCCAAGTGGATTTGGCCCAAGTACGAGATGCGCGACGGCCTCGTGGAGCAAGGGTTCGCGCCCTGGGCCTACCAGCGAGGGGCCTCGGCTCCGGCGTGTCAGGTGTCCGAGTCGCTCTTGGGCCAGGTCCTGCTCGACTACGCGGACCTCCTTGAGGGTGCCAAGGAATACCCCAAGGCCGCCCACGTTCTGATCTGCGTGCTCAACCTCTGGCCCGAGGGCTCAGAGGTCCACGCTCGTGCGCTGAAGCACTACATGCAGACTGTCCCGGGCCGAAGGTTCTAGGCCGCTGGAGGTGTTTCGGTCACGAGCTCTGGGCGCTAGTCAGCGGGGCGCGCCTGCGCCGGAGGCGCGGCAGGAGCGCCAGGAGCAAGGCCAGCCCGAAGCCCAAGCACGAGAGTACGAGCCCCCAGGTCACCCGCGAGGGGACGTAGCGGAACACGATCTCTTTGTCCTCGGGGGTCACCTCGACCCCGCGGAAGGCGTAGTTCGCGCGCAGGAGGGGGCGCTCCTGGCCGTCGACCTCGACGATCCAGCCCGGGAACCAGGTCTCTAGGAGCACGACCACGCCCTTCTTCCCGGGGGCTTGGAGCTGGACCTCGTCGGCCTGGCGCCGCGTCGTGAGGCAGGCCTCAGGGGGAGCCGTCCAGCGGGGCCCGGGGAGCTTGGAGACGTCCAAGTCGTCAGGCCAGCCGGGCTCAGGGTCTCCTTGGAAGCGCGTCTGGAAGGCTTCAGCGCTGGGGACCAGGGCCACGCGCCCGAGGTCAACCTCCCCTCGCAGGAGGAGGCGGAGCGCGTCCGCTTGGGACGAGGCGGGCTGGGTGTTCGGGACCCAGTAGGCGCGCGGGAAGGCCTGCTCGAGCTTCGTCTGATAGAGCCCGCCGCCGAGGTCGCGTTGGCGGACGAGACCTGGGGTCGGGGGGAAGTTCGTGGTCAGGAGGTCGACCCCGCAGGCGGCCAGGAGGCGGACCCGGGCCTCGCGCGGGAGGAGCTCGCTGGCCTTGAAGAGGTGCTCGTGCCAGGCGGCGAAGGTCTTGTCCGGCCCCTTGAAGTGCTCGCGGCCCTCCCAGCGTCCGGTGTTGGCGATCCCGGCTTCCCAGGTCGCCCACTTGACGTATTCGGGGAGGCTCGAGAAGCGGCTCATTTGAGAGAAGCGGACGCTCTCGGGGGCGACGTGGACGCGGATCGGATCGGCTCGCGTGTCGGTGGGGTTGGGGCCCTCGATCAGTGAGGTCGGGGCGGTGGCGAAGGCGACCGAGACTCCGAAGGCGAGCTCTAGGAGCGCGAGGCTCCCGAGGAGGGTCCGGCTCCAGCGGGGGGTGCAGCGGGGCGAGAGCGCGAAGGCCGAGACCAGGGCGCACGCGCCCAGGACCAGGAAGCTCTCCTGAAGGCGTTGGGTCAGGAGCGCTCCCAGTTGCGGCGGATACCCGGCGCTGAGCGCGGACCCCAGCCACTTGGCCGGCGGACCCATGACGGCCAGGAGCAAGAGCGTGAGCCCGAGGGCGCCGCAGGCCCAGGCAGCCCGGCGGGCGGCGGGGTGACCTGTGCGGTGCGCGCGGGAGAGGCGGTCGATCCCGAAGGCCGCCAAGCCAGCCAGGCCGAGGGCCGCGCCGGGCCAGCCCTTGTAGGGGAAGCGGAACCGGTCGTAGATCGGGACCGTCTCGCGGAGCACGTGGTAGAGCCCGAACCCCTCCCCGAGGGACACGAGGAGGAATCCCGCTGAGGCCAGCGCGAAGAAGAGGGCGGCCCGGCCGCGCGCGGCCCAGGGCGCCGCCAGGAGGGCCAGGAGCGGCAGGGCTCCCATGTAGATCGTGGGGAGGTAGGGGTAGCCCTCCCGGACCAAGACCGAGGCCGGGTTGGGGTAGCTGATGATGTTCGATCCGTAGAGATCGGGCGTGACCAGGGTCAGGAGCCGCTGGGGGAGGAGGGGCCAGGTCGAGGCGTAGCTGAAGGGCAGCCCCGTGCTCCGCTCGCCGCAGCTCATGACCTCGAGGGCCGGGAGCGCCACGGCGGACGCGACCAGGAGCGCGACGACGCCGCTGGCCAGGATCCAGAGGAGCGCGCGGACTCGCTTGCCAGGCTGCGAGCCGAGGACGACCCAGCCGCCTAGGAGGAGGGTCAGGTGGAAGGCGTATTGAGGCTCTCCTGCGAGGACGAGCATGCCCCCGCCGACGCCGAGGGCAGCGGCCCGAGGAGCTGTCGGCGAGTCGAGGAGCCGGTCGAGGAAGAACAGGAGCCAGCCGGACCACGCGATGACGAAGAGGGCGCAGGGGGCAATGGTGCTCAGGGCCAGGGCGAAGCCTCCGAAGCCGAAGGCGGCTCCGCCCACGATGGCGCCCAGAGCCCCGACGCCCTGGCGGCGGAGGAAGAGCGCGAGGCCCAGGGCCGCGAAGGGCGGGTGGATTGCTATGCAGAGGGAGAACCCGAAGCTCGGGGGGAACCAGGCGCAGGCTATGACGGGGGGATAGAGGGCGGCGGGGAGGAAGGCCCCCAAGAGGGGCGTCCCGCAGGAGTAGCTCGGGTTCCAGGCGGGGATCACGCCGCTCTGGATCTGGGTCGAGACCTCGATCCAGAGGGGGAGGAAGAGCTTATAGATGTCGCCGCCGAAGAAGGTCTCGCTGCGAATCGCCTGAAACAGGATCACGGCCAGCGCCACGTAAATGGCGCTCGCCGTGAACAGGAAGCGGGTCTTGGGCGAAAAGCGGTCCCTCACCGACCGCGTCTCTATCGCGACCCGAGGGTCGCCTTCAGCTCGACGACCTTCCCGTCGCGGCGAACCTTGATCGTGATCTTCTGTCCAGGGCGGACGAGGCGCAGAGCGTTGGTGTAGTCGTAGATGTTGTTGATCGGGTTGCTCGCGAACTCGATCACGATGTCGCCCTTCTTGATCCCGGCCTTGTCGGCAGGGGTCCCGGTCCGGGCGCCGTCGAGGAGGACGCCCTTGATCCCGTCTTGGGCGTAGTTGGGGACGCTCCCAAAGTAGGCGCCCTTCTCACCGGTCACGACCCGCTTGGCGAGGGACTTGCGCGGGACCTTGCGGTAGGCGGGGCGGGTGAAGAAGCCGTCGATCCCACGCACGAGGGTCAGGGCGACCTGGGTCGCGTGCTGCAGTCCCTTGGCGTCGATCTTCTCGGGGTCGTCCGTCGGCTTGTGATAGTCGACGTGGGTCCCCGTCCAGAGGAAGAGGACCGGGATCCCCTCGGCGTAGAAGCTGGCGTGATCGCTGGGACCGAACCCGTCGGCTTGGGTCGAGAAGCCCTTGCCGAAGAAGTTTGACGTGCGCTGGAGGAGGCGACCCCACTCGGGGGAGGAGCCGGTCCCGCCGATCAAGAGGGGGCGACCCTCGGCGCGGCCGATCATGTCCATGTTGACCATGGCCACGACGCGTCCGAGGCCTATGGGCGGATCCTTGACGAAGGCCTTGCTCCCGATCAGGCCCTGCTCCTCGGCGCCGAAGCCGACGAAGAGGACCGTCCGGCGAGGCGGGTGCGCCTTGAGGGCCTGAGCCAGGGCCAAGAGCCCGGCGCAGCCCGAGGCGTTGTCGTCGGCCCCGTTGTGGATCGAGGTCGCGCCCGCGGCGAGGGAGCCCTCTCCGCCGCGACCGAGGTGGTCGTAGTGCGCTCCGATCACGATCACTTCGTCGGGGAGCTGGGTCCCAGTAATCCGACCGACGACGTTCTGGCTCTCGACCTTGGGCCGAATCAGCTGGACGCCGAGGCTGCCCTTGAGCCCGAGGTCCTTGGACGACGCCTTGGAATACATGTCGATCCCCGCCATGATCGGGCGGAGGTCGATTCCGAGGCGCTTCTGGAGCGCGGCGCGCGTGACCTGGATCACGGGCAGACCAGGGTCGCCCGAGGACAAGCGGAGCCAGCCCTCGCCCTTGCTGCGGACGAGCAAGACCGCGCTCGCGCCCGCGTCTCGGACCGTGGCGATCTTGTAGCGCAGGTCTTGGTAGACGCCGGGGCGCTCCTTGTCGAAGGCGCCCCCGCGCTGGCTCTTGGGCCCGCCGGTCATGACGAGGGCGACCTTGCCCTTGAGGTCGATCCCCTGAAGGTCGTCGTAGCCGTGCTCTTCGGCGCGGATCCCGTAGCCCGCCAGCGCCACGAGGCCCTGGACCTTGCCGCTCCCCGAGTAGAGGAGGGGGCGGAAGTCGGTGTCGAGGGTCCAGTCCTGGCCCTTGATATTGAGCGAGTTGCCCGACTTGGCCCGCTGGCCGCCCTTGGCGTAGCTGAAGGGCTCGAGCCAGGCGCCGTCGGAGGCTGCAGGCCGAACGCCGATCTCCTTGAGTCGCTTGGCGAGGTAGGCCGCGGCGGCGCGCTCGCCCTTGCTGCCAGCCTTGCGGCCCTCGAGCGCGTCGGCCGCCAGGTAGCGGACGTCGCGAAGCATGCTCTCGTGGTGGATCGTGCCGAGGCCAGGCACGAGGCGCGCGAGGGCGGCGGCATCCATGGCCTTGCCCATGGGCCGAATGTTGCCGTCGCCCTTGGAGCCGTGGGGGCTCTTGGTCGGCTTCGAGGTCGGTTGGCTGGTCGGCTTGGAGGCCGGGCCGCCGTGGCCGCCGCCGTGGCCGCCGCCGTGGGCTCCACCGCCGCCGCCGTGACCACCGCCGCCGCCGTGACCACCGCCGCCGCCGTGACCACCGCCGCCGCCGTGACCACCGCCGCCGCCGCCGTGACCGCCGCCGCCGCCGTGACCGCCGCCGCCATGGGCGCCGCCGTGGCCGCCGGCCTTGGCCTTGACCTGAGTCTTGAAGGCGCTAGCGGGCGGCATGACCAGCTCAGCGCGATAGACCTGCGGGCTTCCGCCGCGCGAGCTCGACCACACAATGTGCTTGCCGTCGGGGCTGAAGGCGGGGAGTCCGTCGAAGGCGTCGTGGTTGGTCAGGGCGACCTCGCGCTTGCTCCCGTCGGTCATGAGGAGGAAGAGGTCGAAGTCGGTGTAGCTCCCCTTGGCCGTGGCGGCGTAGGCCGCGAACTTGCCGTTGGGGTGCATGAAGGGGGCCCAGTTGATCCGGGTGGCGTGGGTCAGCTGCTTGGTCGTCTTGCCGTCAAGCGAGGTCATGTAGACCTGCATCGTCCGGCTGCCCGTGGCCGACGCGCGGTAGACGACCCACTTGCCGTCGTAGCTGAAGAAGGGTCCTCCGCAGTCGATCCCGGGGATCCGAACCAGGGGCCGGCGCTGGGTCCCGTCCTCGTTCATGAGGAAGATCGAGTCGGGGTGCCCCTTCTCGCGGGTCGTGAACGCGATGGTGGTCCCGTCGGGTGAGAAGCTGCACTCGGCGTCGTAGCCCTTGGCCGTCGTGAGCTGCTTGACGATCTTCCCGGTTCGGAGGTCGGCCAGGAAGATGTCGAAGCTGTCGTCGTAGTCCCACTTGTACTTGCGCTTGGTCTTGGGCTTGGCCGGCGCCTTGTGGGTCCGCACGTCGAGGTGACTGCTGGCGTAAATGAAGAGGTTGCGCTTGGTCGGGTGGAAGTAGGCGCAGGTCGTCTTGCCCTTGCCGGTGCTGACCAGGCGCCGCCCGGAGCCGTCGGCGGCCATGCGGTAGATCTGGTAGTAGGCCTGACCGTTTCGCTTGGCTTGGAAGAGGAGCTCCTTGCCGTCGGGGCTGTAGTAGGCCTCGCCCGCGCGCTCGTCCCCGAAGGTGAGCTGGGTGACGTTCTTGAGGTAGGGCTCGTCCGCCCGATCTTGGATCTTGGCAGGCCGGCTCTCTTGGGCGCCCGCGAGGGAGCCGCAGAGGCAGACCGCGAGGGTCGCTGCGGGGACGAGGTTCGCTGTGCGGAGCATGATTCCTCCAGGCGCTATGCGCGGGCGACAGTCTATCCAGATCGCTCGGGGGCGCAGGGAGTCAGGGGAAAGGGCTCTGTTTCTGTATTCCGCTCCGCGGAACGTCCGCTGAGGCCGTAGCCGCGGGGTTTACCCCCGCGAGAGGCAGACGCCGAGATCCCACCCGTCCGCTGAGGCCGTAGCCGCGGGGTTTACCCCCGCGAGAGGCAGACGCAGAGACCCACCCGTCCGCAGAGGCCGTAGCCGCGGGGTTTACCCCCGCGAGAGGCAGACGCAGAGTGAGAGGCGCAGGACTCAGACAGCCACGTGGTCTCACAAGGGGTCGTTTGAATGGGACCTTTTGGGCCTGGGTCTAGCTCTAACCCCGCGGCTACAGCTTGTGGGCTGGGTCTAGCTCTCGCGGGGGTAAACCCCGCGGCTACGGGGGTGGGGCGAATCGGCCGCTCCCGCCCGGCCACCACCCTTTCCCCTCCGCCTATCAAGATCCTGGAAAGCCGATAAACTCGCGCCCGTGAGGTGCCTATGAGTGAGACCCGGTCCTTCAAACTCGATCCCAGCAAGCGCGTCCTCTACCTGACGAAGGACCCGGACCTGATCCGGAAGCAGATCGCAGGTGAGCTCACGCTGACCATGGCCGACGTCAAGGTCGAGGACCTCCTCGACGACATAAACACCGACGTCATGACGCCGGCCTGGGTCTGCTTCGACTGGGAGCCGACCGAGATCGCCAAGAACGCCTACGCCGGCCTGATCGTCGACGGCGAGCGGTTGATCCCCCCCGGCGGGCTCTACGACAACGACTTCGAGGTGATCGTCTCGGGCATGCAGAAGGGCGTCGGCTCCTCGCGCGAGACCGCGGTCCAGTGCGAGAAATACAGCGGGATCAAGCTCGCCGTGGCGGCCAGCTTTGCCCCGATCCACGCCCGGAACAACATCAACTCCGGCACGCTGATGGCCAATCACGAGCAGCTGGCGCGCCTCGAGAAGGGCGAGGAGCTCTCCGTAGCCGAGCTCAGCGAGGGCCACGACCCCGTCACCAAGAAGATCATCGAAATGGGCGGGCTCTTCCCCTTCACCAAGGCCCTCGCCAAGGGTGAGACCTCGGTCCCGGTCCCGAGCCACGGGCCGCGTCCCCAGAACATGTGCGAGAAGATCATTGCCAGCCACCTCTTCGGTGGGACGCCCGAGAGCACGGTCGCGCCCGGCGATTCGGTCCTGGTCCAGGTCGACGGCGGTTACTCCCACGAGTTCACGACGGCTCAGGTCCACGCCTTCCTCTCCGAGGAGTTCGGCGAGGACTACACGGTCCAAAACCCGAGCAAGTTCGCGGTCTTCGAAGACCACCTGATCTACGCCGACAACGTCGAGCGCTACCGCAAGTTCCTCCCCAAGATCGAGGTCCTCCGCCAAATGCAGCGGACCTTCCAGGAGAAGACCGGTGTCTTGGGCTTCAACGCCGTGGACGGGATCTCGCCCGGGATTTGCCACCAGGTCGCCCGCGAGAAGATCGTCGAGCCCGGCGAGGTCGTGCTCGCGACCGACAGCCACACCTGCATGGGCGGCGGCAGCAACGCCTACGCCTACGGCGTCGGCACGACGGAATACGCGGCCCTGGTCCAGTCCGGCCTGGCCCCGATCGTGGTCCCCGAGTCGATCCGCTTCGAGCTGACCGGCGAGCTGAAGCCTGGCGTGACCGCCAAGGACGTCATGCTCTATATCCTCATGACCTACGCCAAGCGGGAGGAGACCCTCAACCGCTGCATGGAGTTCACCGGCCCGGGCCTGCGCTCCATGTCCATGGACGAGCGGGCGACCCTGGCCAACATGGCGACCGAGTGCACCGCCAAGACCGGGATCTGCGAGGCCGACGAGAAGACGGTCCAGTGGATCCTGGCTCGCCGCCCCGACCTCACGGCCGAGGGCCTGCGCGCCAAGCTCGTCGCGCCGGACGAGGGCGCCCACTATGACGGCGGCGTCCACGCCATTGACCTGGCCACGATCGAGCCCATGGTCGCCCACCCCGGCGACCCCGACCGCGGGATCGCCTCTGACCCCAAGAACGGCGAGCTGATCCGCAACCTAGACACGGTCAAGATCGACATCGCCTACGGCGGCTCCTGCACCGCGGGCAAGGAGGAGGACCTCGACCTCTACGTCCAGGTCATGCGCGAGGCGCTAGAGGCCGGTCGCAAGGTCAAGGAGGGCGTGGAGTTCTTCATTCAGTTCGGCTCGACCGCCGTCGAGGACTACGCCCGCGGCAAGGGCTATCACGAGGTCCTCGAGCAGACGGGCGTCAAGATCATTCCCCCTGGCTGCGGCGCCTGCATTGGCTGCGGGCCAGGTGTGTCTACCAAGGACGATCAGGTCACGGTCTCTGCGATCAACCGCAACTACAAGGGCCGCTCGGGTCCGGGTCGGCTCTACTTGGCCTCGCCCCTGACCGTGGCGGCCTCGGCCGTGACCGGCGTGATCACCGAGTATCGCGCGGGCATGTTCAAGGAAGCGGCCCCGGTCGGGTAGCGGGTCCTCGTGCTCGTAGGCGCTGTGTTCGAGGCCCTGCCGCCCTGGGCCTTGGTCCTCTTGGGCCTGGCAGCTGCGCTCAACGTCGTGACCTTTTTCGTCTACGGCTGGGACAAGCGCCAAGCCAGGTTGGGCGGCGATCGCGTCCCCGAAAAGAAGCTCTGGCTCCTGATCCTGATCGGGGGCTGCCCTGGCGCCTGGGCAGGAATGCAGGTCTTCCGGCACAAGACGCGCAAGACCAGCTTCATTCTGCCGGCGATCGGGTGCACCCTGCCCTGGGTGGCCTTGGTCGCGTTCGTGGCCTATCGCTCGTTTCAGTAGCGCGGGCTCTTGCTCCGCCTGGCCTACAGCCCGCTCTACACCCAGGGGATCTCGCCCAGCGCGCGCTTCCCTCGTCAGCGCTACGTCATGGTCCGCGAGGCCCTCGAGCCCGCCGTCCAGCGGGGACAGGTCGAGCTGATCCCGCCCCGCTCGATCAAGCGTGAGGAGCTGCTCCGAGTCCACACGCCCGGCTACGTCCAAGGCTTCTACGAGGGGACCCTCAGCGAGGCCGTCCAGCGCCGGATCGGGCTCCGCCCCTGGAAGCCCGAGTTCGTTCAGCGGACCGAGCTCCTGATGGGCGGGAGCCTGGCGGCACTGGAGGAGTTGGCGGCGGGCGCTCGCTACGCTGGGAACATGGCCGGGGGAACCCACCACGCCCACGCCCACCAAGGCGGCGGTTTTTGTGTGTTCAACGACGTGGCGGTCACGGCCCAGACCGCGATTTCAGTCCTCGGCTTCCGCCAGGTCCTCGTGATCGACCTAGACGTCCACCACGGCGACGGGACGGCCACGATCTTCGAGCGCGAGCCTCGAGTCACGACGCTCAGCTTGCACGGTCGGCGCAACTACCCGGCCCGCAAACCTCCCAGCGACTACGACGTGACCTTCGAGGACGAAACCGGCGACGCCGAATACACAGAGACGCTCCTAGAGGTGCTCCCGGAGCTCTTCCAGACCCACCACCCCGACCTCGTGATCTACCAAGCCGGCGTCGACGCCCTGGCCGAGGACACCCTGGGTCGCCTGGCGCTCAGCCAGGCCGGCCTCGCGACGCGGAACCGGATCGTCTACGACCAGGCCGAAGCGCATGACTGCCCGGTCCTAATCCTGATGGGCGGCGGCTACGCGGACCCCCTCAGCTCTTCGGCCGAGGCGCACGCGGAGGTGTTCTTGGAGGCCGCGCGGCGGAGCTGCTCCTAGGAGCGCTCCTGATTGCCGAACCCGGGCCGGGGGTCGCGCTCGTCAGCGCCAGGTGGCTGCAGCGGGCCCCGCTCTTCCATGCGGACTTGGAGGTAGTCCGCGAGGTTGTCTAGTTCAGGGGCGCCCAGGATCTTGCGTTCGAGGACGTCGACTAGGGCGAAGCCGAGGCTGTAGAGGGCCGCCTGGATCGCGAGGGACATGCCCCAGCCTAGGAGGTTGCGGACGAGCGCCGACTCGTCGTTGAACATGCCCCTGACCAACACGACCACCGTGAGCAGATAGGCCCCGAGGAGGAAGGACCCGACCCCGAGCCGCTCCTGCCTCCAGCTCGGCTTGCGCTGCGCGAGGCACCCCGCCACCGACAACCCGACAGCGAAGAATGAGCAGAGGAGGAAGAAGCTGGCGGGACTCTCCAGCACGCCCTTGGCTAGGCCAGAGACTGCCTCAGCTCGCGAGCCCTCCCGCATCAGGTAGACGACCTGGAGGGAGGCGAAGAGACACAGGACCAGGTTCGAGAGGAAGAGCGCCCAAGCGAGGGGGAAGGGCGCGCCGAGCGGCTTTGTCCGGGCCAGGGTGGCTTCGATCAAGGTCGAGGGACCGACCGCGACCAGGATCCAGAGGGCGAAGTAGCCCGCGAGCAGGGGTTCGCCAAAGACGAGCGCCGCCCCCGCAGGCAGGAGCGCGATCACTAGGACCCGCAGGAGCGCGCGAACCCATGTCCGGCGCTGGGACAGGGGGCGCAGGACATGCTTGAAGGTGGCGGCTGAGTCTGGCATTGGGTCGCTGCTTCGGGGTCGGCGCAACCGAGCCTGGGCGTGCCTAGTTGTTGGTCGGCCCGAAGTCCGGGGGGCCGGCGCCCAGGTCTGGACCCAGCTCAGGACCTCCGTATTCCGGCGCGCCGCCGAGGCTCGTGTCCTGGGTCACGTTGAAGCGGCGCTGCATCAAGGGCACGCCGTCGCAGACGACCTCGAAGGTGTAGCCGCCGAACTTCTGGAAGGGGAAGCCGCGGATCTCGAACACCATGTCGACCACAGCGTTGGGGTTGCTGCCCGAGAACTCGACGTCGCCGGTCAGGCTGAGGAGGTCGGTCTCGTATTCCTGATCGAAGCAGAGCCGCAGCACGATCGGGACCACGCCGCGTCCGCCGGTGAAGCTGGCGAAGGCGCACATCTTGTCGTGGCGGATCGGGACGGCCGAGCTCAGGACGCCGTTGAACATGCTGATCAGGGACTTGTTCCGCGTCCGCACGTCTTCGATCACGTGGTCGCAGAGGATCAGGGCGTTGCACTGGGGCTGGACGAATCGCTTGCTCACGGGCACCACCATAAGAGGTCTGGGAGCGTTCTGGGGGCGAGCCTCGCGGGTGGGCCCGGCCTCGCTGAGGGCGTTAGGATCGATCCATGGACCCCCGCGACTCAGGCACAGGCAGGATCCTTCGCGAGGCGCTGCGCGCCCGCGAGGAGGAGGCCGAGGAAGACGCCTCGCGGGTCGTCTCGATCCTGGAGGTGATCCAGCGCCTCAAGCAGCAGATCAGCGAGAAGGATCGGATCATCTCGGCGCGTGCCGACGCGATCCTGAGAGCGCGGGACTACCTCCACCGCGTCCTGGCGGCCCTGGCCGATCCCGTCCTCGTGATCGATCCCCGCGGGCGCGTCGAGTTCGTGAACCAGGCCACCCTCGAGCTCCTCGACGAGACGGCCGAGGACGTCGTCGGCCGCGCCGCGGGCGAGCTCTGGGCCGAGCCGGCCCAGCGCGAGCTCTTCGAGGGCCAGAACTTGGTCGACCTCTTTCGTCAAGAGACGACACAACGCGCGGACCTCCTGATCAAGACTCGGAGCGGGAACGCGATCCCCGTGGCCTGGACCGCGACGGTCCTCCACGACGAAGACGGCCCAGCGGGCCTGGTCGGGATCGCGCGCGACGCTCGGGTCCAGCGCCGCCTCGAAGAGGACAAGCTCCGCACGGTCCAAGCCCTGGCGGCCAGCGTGGCCCACGAGATCCGCAACCCCCTGGGCGCGATCCGGAACTCGATCGGGCTCCTCCACGCGGACCTCGAGCTGAGCGGCGACGACAAGGACCTGATGGAGATCGTGATCGAGGAGACCGAGCGGATCTCGAGCATCGTGACCCAGTTCATGACCTTCGCTAAGCCGCCTCAGCCGACCTTCGGCGAGAGCGACATTCCCCACCTCCTCCAAGAGGTCGTGACCCTGGCTGAGCAGGACTCGCGCGCTGAGGGCAAGACCTTCCTCGTCCACGCCGACTCCGAGCTCCCACCCCTGACCGTCGACGAGGACCAGATCAAGCAGGTCGTCTGGAACCTCGTGATCAACGCCCTCGACGCCGCTCGCGAGGTGATCGCGCTCCGGGTCCGAACCCTCGGGCACTCGGTCGAGGTCAAGATCGCTGACGACGGTCCAGGCATGCCGCCCGAGATCTTGGCGCGGGCCACAGAGCCCTTCCGGACCACCAAGGCTCAAGGCACAGGCCTCGGTCTCGCGATCTGCAAGCGGATCGTTGAAGCCCACGGTGGGACTCTGCGCCTGGAGAGCGTCCCTGAGGCCGGGACTGCAGTATCCTTCGTCCTCCCCGCGACGCCGCCGCTCGCGGAAGAAGCCTGAGGGGGTCATGGCCCAAATCCTCGTCGTTGACGATCAGAAGTCTCTCCGCCGCTCGGTGTCGATCGCCCTCTCGCGGGCCGGTCACGCCGTAGACGAGGCGGCGAGCGGGGCCGAGGCGATCACTCGCGTCGACGAGACCCTCTACGACCTCGTGATCACAGACCTCAAGATGCCCGACGTCGACGGACTGGGCGTGTTGGAGGCCGTCCGCGCCCGCTCCACCGACACCGAGGTCGTCCTCGTCACGGCCTACGGATCCATTGAGAGCGCCGTCGAAGCGATCCGACTCGGCGCCCACGACTACCTGGCCAAGCCCTTCAGCCACGAGCAGATCCTGTGCACCGTGGACCTAGCCCTCGAGCGACGTCGCCTGAGGACAGAAGTCCGGAGCCTGAACCGGCGCCTCGACGACCCCAACGATCCGACCTCGCTGATCGGCGAGAGCGAGAAGCTCCGCCGCGTGCTGGAGATCGTGACCGAGTGGGCCGCGTCTGACTCCACGATCCTCGTGACGGGCGAGACCGGGACCGGCAAGGATCTCCTGGCGCGCATGATCAAGCAGCTCAGCCCTCGCAAGGACCAAGCCTTCGTGGTCGTCAACTGCGCCACGATCCCGGACAACCTCTTCGAGAGCGAGCTCTTCGGTCACGTCAAAGGGGCCTTTAGTGGCGCCAACAGCACCCGCAAGGGCTTGGCCCAAGAGGCCGACGGCGGGACCCTCTTCCTCGACGAGGTCGGTGAGTTGCCCCTGGAGATCCAGCCTCAGCTCCTGCGCTTCCTCGAGACCGGCGAGGTCCGCCCGATTGGCCAGAACCGGAGCGCCCGCGTCGACACCCGCGTGATCGCTGCGACCAACCGCGACCTCCTGGGCATGATCAAGGAGGGTCGCTTCCGCGAGGACCTCTACTACCGGCTCAACGTCCTCCCCCTCGAGCTGCCGCCCCTGCGCGATCGCCTCGACGACATCTCGGTGATCGCGGCCCACTTTCTGCGCCGCTTCTCACGCCGCTTCGGGCGGCCCATCGAGTCGATCAGCAAGAAGGCGATCCTGGTGCTCAAGGCTTACGAGTGGCCAGGCAACGTCCGCGAGCTCGAGAACGTGGTCGAGCGCGCGGTCATGCTCTGCAAGGGCACCGAGCTCCGCCCCGAGCACCTCTTCATGCCGGGCAGCAAGCCCATAGAAGAGCGGGTGAGCTCCAGCGCCGGCGGAAACCTCGGCGTCGGCGACCCCATCGCCCTCGCCGAGCTCGAGCGCCTCCACATTCTGGCGGTGCTCAAGAGCCTCGGCGGCAACCAGAAGAAGGCCAGCGGCGTGCTTGGGATCAGCAAGAGCACCCTCTGGCGGAAGCTCAAGGAATACGGGATCGACGCCAGCAAACTCGCGTCGGCCGACGGCTAGTCCAGCCCCTGGGTCTTGGCGGCTCGCTTCGCCGGGATCGGCAGCGAGCGTCGGCTCCTGATCCACCGGTAGGCCATGGCGAGCACTGGAACGAAGAAGACGAGGGTCGCAGCCTGAGGGGTGTAGGGCAGGAGCGTTGTGCCCACCGCCAAAGCTGTCGCCCAACACACGACCCACCTGACCACGATCTGGACAGCTCGAGGGTCCATATGAGGGACCCGCTGAGCCCACTGGAGGAGGGACTCAATCAGGAAGGTAGGGATCCACTGAGGACCCACCTTGGCGCGCTGCCCCTTCGCGGGACAACCGAGGGTCGCGCACCCACCCAGCTCGGAGAAGCAGGTCCGGTGATAGGTGGTCAGGCACTCGGGGCAGTGCCCGCACTGCAGGCCGCCGACCGCGTCGTGGCAGAGGGGGCAGACGCGCTCACGGGTGCGGGCTCGCAGGACAACGGGTCTGGGGGCGCTGACCGAGACTCGGACTCTGGGTCGGCTGGCCTGGGCCGAGCTCGCCTGGACCCAGCTCGGAGGAGTGTGGCTCGCCTCGGGCCAGGCCGGCGGAGCTGACTCCGCGAGCCAGCTGGGTGAGGCGGCCTCGCGGATCCAGGCGGGGGGGGGTGGAGCTGTGCGGGGAGCGACGAAGGTCAGGACCTTGTTCCCGAGCTGGATCAAGTCCCCGTCGCGCAGGAGGGCTCGAGCCACCCGCTCGCCGTTGAGCCAGGTCCCATCTCGTGAGTCAAGGTCGATCAGCCAGTGGTGCCCAGCGCTGCGCACGATCCGGCAGTGCTGGCGCGAGGCCAGGCGGCAGTCCAGCTGAATCTGATTGCGGACGTCACGGCCGATCCCCGTGGTTCGGCCGAGGAGGATCTCTTGGCCCTCTCCATGGAGGCCGTCGTGGAGGTGGACTCGGGCGGCGCTGGGGAGGAAGGGCGCCGAGCCCGGGGTTCCCTCGAGGGCCCTGAGGGCCTCTGGGCTCATGCTGAGCGCGTTGCCGGAGGTGACGAGGGAACTGACCAAAAGGACTCCTTGAGCGAGTCCTTGAGCAAGCACCTAACCAGGGCTCGGCCTTCCGCTAACCCGTGTCAGCGCGCGCGTCCGGTTCAGATTTGGCTCAGGTTCGACGCTCCGCTGTAAACGTCGTCACTATTTCTGGACCCCAGACTCAGTAGCCAGCCACGACGTCGACTCGCGTCTGGGGCTCGTGACCTTGGGCGAGGGTCTTCAGGAGCGCGATCAAGTGCCTGGCCCGAGCCCCATGATCGTCGCGGACGTGGCCGGCTCGGTGGGGGCTCAGGACCACGTTCTCGAGCTCGGCGAAGGGGTGCTGGGCTGGGAAGGGGTGTTCTCCGCCAACCGGCTCCCACCACACGTCCAGACCGGCCCCGAACAGACGCCCTGAGCGAAGCGCCTCGTAGAGCGCTGCTTCGTCGACGATCGCGCCGCGGGCCACGTTGACCAGGATCGCATCAGGCGCGAGGGCGGCGAGTTCGGCGGCCCCCAGGAGGCCCTCGGTCTCGGGCGTGCCCGGGAGCGCGATCAAGAGGACCTCGCTACTCGGGAGCAAGGCCGCTAGGTCGTCGGCGCCGTGGACGCGGACACCGCCCTCGCAGCGTGCCCTGCGGGCGAGGACCTGAACCTCGAGGCCGAGTCCACGACAGCCCTCCGCGATCCGGCGTCCAATGGCGCCGTGACCCAATACCAAGGCCCGGCGTCCGGCAAGTCGCAGGGCCTGGCTCCGGTCGCCGCGGTCCTTGGCGTTGCCCTCGCGAAAGCGCCGGTCAATGGGGACGATTCGCTTGGCGGCGGCGAGGAGGAGCCCCAGGGCCAGCTCGGCGGTCGGCTCGGCGTTGTGGTGCAGGTTGTAGACCGGGAGCTCGGGTCGCTCGAGGAGGAGCTCCCGGGTCGCCAGCGGTAGCCCGGTGTATGGAATCACGAGGGCCTCAGCTCGCTTGAGCTGGTCCGGGGAGGGGCGGCCGGCGACCAGGACGTAGGGTTCTGAAGGCAGCTCTGGCGCGAAGCTCAGCTCGAGTTGGGGAAGCTCGGAGGAGAGCTGGTCCTGCGCTAGACCGAGGGAATCGGGGATCCAAACGAGGGGGGTCAGAGCGGTGGCCAGTCAAGCTTTCGGGCGGACGCCTTGGCTGACTCGTCTGCGCGAGAGTCAGCAGTGAGCCAACCTTACCTCTCGACCGGATCCGTGGGCCGATCGAGCTGGCCAGGGGCAGGCGATTCGCGCAGGTCTAAGTCAGGGGAGACTTGGGGCGGGAACGCCTCTTCTCTTCGGTTGGAAGGCACCAAGGCGAGAAAAATCCGTGACGGCGCGGTGACCCCTAGCGATTAGGATCCGCCCCCATGAAGACGCCACGACTCGTCGCCCTTGCCCTCTTCGCGATCTTCGCCTCCGGTTGTTTCGGAGACGACATTCCGCCGATCTATGAGATCCCCGACGACGAGTATGTCGTGGTGTTCCCGGCCAGCGAGCCTGGGCTCGGTTCCTGGGATAGCACCATCGGGCACCGGATCTCGGAGTCCACGACGCGTCGCCTGGAGTCCTGGGGTGAGTTCCACACCGTCCCCTACGGCGAGGTGATCGAGCTGATGTACGCCCAGCCTGAAGACGGCGAAGAGGACGAGGACGAGGACGAGGACGGCGAGAAGAAGGACGACGGCAAGGTCGGTCTGGAGGTGCGCAAGATCACCCCCGAGAAGCTAGCCGAGCTCGTCGGCGCGGACTGGGTCGTGGTGATCGAGTGCAACCGCTTCCAAGAGAAGGACCCCAACAACATCAACATGGTCCGCGGCTCGGCCAACGCCTCGGTCAAGCTCTTCAAGCTGGCCAAGTCAGACACTGAGCGCCGCAAGGCCCGCAAGCTCTCCGATCGCGAGCGGAAGCGAAACGAGGCCCGCAAGCGGGCTGGGCTCAAGACCGGAGGCAGCATTGACGCCGACGGTGGCGAGTGGGTCGCGGCGGCCGACGTCAAGGCGAACTTCCCTAAGGACTTCTTCGGCCAATACGGCGAGACCTTCTTGGACCCGGTCAAGGCCCGCAAGGGGTTGATCGAGGAGCTCGGTGACAAGGTCGCCAAGTGCTTCTACGAGCACGAGCCCGAGAAGCTGAGCGGCTCCGGCAACTAGCGCCTGCGGGCGGCCAAGCGTCACGCGGGTAGACCCTTGGGTCCAGCCGCCAAGGACGCCAAGTAAGAAGGCAAGGCGACGCGTTCGCTGCGAGGACTCCCGATTCGTGCCGTGGAGAGCGGGCACGAAGCGCCTCCCTTGGCGCTCATAGCCTCCTTGGCGGTCAAGAGAGCAAGGCCCAATCGCCTTCGAGAGAAGGTCGACAGCGTCTTCCGTCGACATTCACTTCTTCGCGGGTTCGTGTGATCTGGAGCTGCGCATGCAGGTCAGCGCGAACCGCTGAGCGAGTTCTTCGTGACAAGAGTCATGCAATCAACTCCCACGAAGAGAACGCTGCTCGTGCTGACGCTTCTCGTCGCGCTGGTCGGGTGCGCCCTGAACCTAGCGACGCGCTCGAGTGAAGCTCCGAAGGCGGCTGATCTGCCTCCGCAGAGTTCGCTCCCCATGCGCGAGCCTGCCGAGGCAGGAGCGGGCGCGCTGGCGGCGCTCGCTTCCGAGGCCCAGCCGAACCGGCCGACGGCCGCCAGGGAGGGTCAGGTCGAGCCCGCTGAGGAAGAGCCTCTCGACGAGGTCCGAGAGGATCCGCAGACCCGAGCTCGCTTCCGCGTTCGAGTCGTCAACCCCAGCGGAGTGTCAGTCGGCGGCGTGCGCTTGGCCTGGCGGGCTGGCTGCGATCAGGTCTACGCCACGACGGCCCCGGACGGGTCCTTCGATTCGGGCTACACCCTCGACCCTGGCGCCCTGAAGTTGGAGGCCTACTCCACTGAGGACCTCGTCGGCAACTCCGTCTACCTCTGGCTCGAGGCCGGAAGAGAGGTGGATTCAGAGATTCGACTGCAGGCCAGGGGACGGGTCTCCTTAGAGCTTGGAGGCCTATTTCGAAGAGGCCGAGCCCACTTCGTCTCCCTAGCGGCGGCGCCGACCCCGGCCCCAGGGGTTCCGCTGCGTTGGAGTGGGTTCTCGGACTTCAGCTTCTTCGGAGACTCCGCGGGCCCTGGGCTGGAGCGCTTTGTGAGGCGCCTGCGGGCCGGTCGCTACCGAGTCTTGCTCGGCGGTGAGGGCGTCGAGGGAGAGGGCCTCTGGGCGAGCGCTGAGTTCGAAGTCCTCGCGGGACAAGTCGCGCGGCTCCCCTTGACGCTGCGCCCTCGTCCTCTCGTGCGCGGTCGCCTCTTGGGTGAGGACGGGAGGGCGCTCCCGGGGAGGCTCCTGCTGATCCCGCGAGACCTCCACGCCGACACCTGGTCAGAGGTGATCCCGCTGCAGGCGGGCGCAGCTGCGGACGGGTCCTTCCAAGTCAGCCTTCCCCCTGGGCGCTGGCGACTGACGGGGCTCCCCGCAGAGCCAGGCTGGGCGCGCGCCGAGGCGGTCCTGGACTCGAGCGAGGGGCATTCCGACCTAGACCTAGACCTTCGAGCCGCGCGCGAGCAGGTCGTGGTCGTCCGTTCCCCCGACGTGAGCATTGTCCCTGAGAGCTTCCTCATGGCGGAGGGCCCCCTCGGCTCACGCCTTCAGTTCGTCGACGAGCGGACCCTGCGGGTCCGCGGACTTCGGCCAGAGGACGAGGTCCGGATCTCGCTTTTCAAGCAAGGGTTCAGCCCGCGAGTCGCTGCCAGGTTTCGTGGGGACGCTGGCGTGGCGGACTTCAAGCGAGAGCCCTTGGCGCGCCTCCAGGTCGAGGTCCTCGACCTGAGCGCGCTACCCGTCCCTGGGATCAGCGCGATCTTGGCTCCCCAGCAGGTCGCGTCTCAGTTCGTTCACCCAGACCCGGAGGAGAGTCCACCGGGGGGGACCCCAATCGAGACCAACATGCGCTTTGGCATGGACATGAGTCGAGACAAGGCCAGCGACGCCAAGGGGCGAATCGACTTCGGCTGGCTCCCGCCGGGGCGCTACACCCTGACCCTCTCCGGCTCCCCGAGTCGCGAGGTCGACCTCTCCGCCGACGAAGAGCGGACCCTGAGGGTCGCGATACCCTAGCGGTCGCGAAACCCAGGTGAGCGCGCCATGTCCTCTAGGAACGTGCGGAGGAGAGCGGCTTGGGTCCTCGTGCAGTCAATGTCGGCCTCCGAGGTCCCGTTGATCGTCAGGAGGTGCAAGGCGCAGTAAACGCTCTCGGCGAGCGCCCCCTCCTCGCACCCTGCCTTGATGCACTTCCCGAGGCCGGTTCCGCGCTCGGCCTCCAATATCCGCGCGCGGACACGTGCCTTCGCTTCCGCCGAAGCCCTCACCTGCTGTAGCTCTTCGGTCTCTCGCTTGCGCCAGCTCTCGAGGTTCTTCGTGAACCCCTCAGGCGTCCTCTGCTGACACCAGGCGATCCACCAGGGAAGGCCCAGGCTCTCCGGTTCCGGCAACGCCCGCCTCCCGAACGCTGCCAACTCGATCTCGCGAGGAGCTTGAACTCCGTGGGCTTCGACATAGTGGGCCAGCCCGTCAGGCCAGGCCCAGCCCCCCTGCCGCCGGTGTCCACTGCCGAGCTCTTGGCGAGGAGCGTCGCAGCCGAAGCGGCACCAGGAATACCCGCGCGTTTGGCACCAGCTATCGCCACCCCGGAGAAACTCTGTGATCGCTCCCCTCTCCTCGGGCCCGTAGGTTGACCCCGAGAGGTGCTGCGGCACGCAATGAGATAGTGGCCCGTTCAGCCCCTCGATCCAGAAACCGATTAGGCGCACTGGCTCAGGAGAAGCAGCGCTCTCAGTCAAAGAACTCGGGGTCGAGATCCCGCGCGCGACGGCCCAGATACTCGCGGTTGGTGGTCGCGCTGTCGTGAGTCAGGACTTGGTCCATGTCGCGGCCTGCTTCGATCGCCGTAATGCTGCGGACGAAGCGCTTGATCCGCGGGATTAGGCTCGGGGCCATTGAGAGGTCGCGAAGTCCGAGCCCGATCAGGGGGAGCGTGAACTGTGGGTCGCCGCTCAGCTCGCCGCAAATGCTGACGGGGATCTTGTTCCGCCGGGCGGCCTCGATGGTCTTGAGCAGGAGTCGGAACACCGCCGGGTGAGCTGGCTCGTAGAGCTCCTGGACCTTCTGGTTGGTCCGGTCGACGGCGACCACGTACTGGACGAGGTCGTTGGTGCCTATGCTGAAGAAGTCAGCGTGCTTGGCTAGGGCGTCGGCCATCAGGGCGGCCGAGGGGACCTCGATCATGATCCCGACCGGGATCTCCTCGCGGAAGGGGATCCCCTCCTGGCGGAGGTCGACCTTGGCGTCCTCGATCATGGCCTTGGCCCGCTGGAGCTCCTCGAGCCCCGAGATCATGGGGAGCATGATCCGGACGTCACCGCTGGACGAGGCGCGCAGGATCGCGCGGAGCTGACGCATGAACACGTCCTCGCGCTCCATGAGGCAGTAGCGAATCGAGCGGCAGCCCAGGAAGGGGTTGGCCTCGCCGCCGATACCGGCGGGAGTGAACTTGTCGGCCCCGAGGTCGAGGGTTCGGATCACGAGGGGACGCCCACCCAAGAGCTCTATGGCCCGGGTGTATTCCTTGAGGTGGAACTCCTCGGAGGGGTCTGGGTTCTCGTCGCTGTAGAGGAACTCGGTCCGGTAGAGCCCGATCCCCTCGGCGCCGGCGCCAATCGCGACGTGGATCTCGTCAGGCTTGGCAATGTTCGCGAGGAGGCGCAGACGGTGTCCGTCGAGGGTCTCGGCGGGGAGCGCCTTGAGCTCCTCGAGGCCGAGCTTTTGGGCCTGGAACTTCTTCTGGCGCTCTTGGTAGCGAAGGAGCGTGGCCTCGTCGGGGTCGACGATCACCTTGCCGGCGCGACCGTCAATGATCACCAGCTCGCCGCCGGTCACGACGTCGGTCACGCGGCCCAAGCCGACCACGGCAGGGAGGTCCAGGCTCTGGGCCAGGATCGCGGTGTGGCTCGTCTTACCGCCAGCGTCGGTCGCGAAGCCCTGGACCCACTCCAGGTTCAGGTTCGCGGTCTGCTGCGGCGTCAGGTCGCGCGCGATCACGACCACGGCCACGGTCAGGTCGTCGAGAGTCTCGCGCTCCTCGCCCAAGAGGTGGCGGATCAAGGTCGTCTCGAGGTCGTCGAGGTCGCCCAGAAGTCGCGCCGTGTGCGGGGACTCACGGAACTTGCGCCGGAACACGTTGACGCAGCGAGCGGTGGCCTGGGTCGCGTTTAGGCCCTCGTCAATGTAGTCCTCGACGGGCTTGTGGAAGCCTGCTTCGTCCTCCAAGAAGGCCTGGTGGACGCCGAGGATCCCCACGGCGGGGCCCGACTTCTTCTCGAACTTGGCGATCTGCCCGGCGATCTCGTCCTTAGCGGCCTGCACTGCCTCGCGATAGCGCGCGCGCTCGCTCTGGCTGAACTCGGCGTCAGGACCGCGCGAGAGCCGCTGAGTGCCGGGCAGCCGATACTTCTCGGCCTCCAACACGAGGGCCTCGGCGATCACGACGCCGTCGACGACAGGAATCCCACTCAGGGTGCGCACCCGGGGATTCTATGGGCGCGAGCAGAAGATCGGGAGCGTTGCGCGCGCTTTGCTCTGGCACCCGCCAAGGCCGGCGGGCACCTGGCTCGACCCCCATACGCTTCGATGACGTTTCGGACCTGCCCTTCGAGCGACACTCAGCGCCGCGCGCCAGCGAGCGCGCTCTGGAGGCAGCATGCGCAGCGTTTTGGCGACCTTGACCCTCGTGGCTTTGACCCTCTCTTGTGGAGTCGCTGACGCGGCTCCGCTCTCCAAGAAGGAGTTCAATAAGCTCAAGAAGCACGTCAAGATCGCGCAAGCCAAGGGCGACCCGGCCTTGATCGCCGAAAAGCTCGAGGCCCTAGCCGCCGACGACAGCAAGCGCGCGGTGGACCTCTTGCTCAAGGTCGGCGCGATCACCAAGCAGCACCGCTCCACGGTCTGCGGAGCGATCGGCACAGCCCTGGCCAAGATGAAGTCCGACGAGGCGACCGCTGCCCTCTGCGCTCACGCCACCAAGAAGCGGACTCCCTCCCTGATCAAGATCCTGGCGCTGGAGGCCCTCGGCACCCGCGACGACCCCGCCTCGGCCAAGGCCCTCGGTGAGGTCCTGACCGACGGGCGCCCTGAGGTCATGCGAGCTGCCCTGAAGTCGATCCGCGTCCGCCGCGCCGGCGAGTGCGTCGACGGCCTCCTCGACCTCCTCGAGCGCCTCGAGAAGCGCCCCGACGCGCTGATCCTCGACGACACCCGCAAGGCCCTGGTCGAGATCACGGGCAAGTGGTTCGACAGCCTCGAGGACTGGCGCAAGTGGTGGGGCTACAGCAAGCACCAAGGCAAGCGCGAGGTCACGGGCTCGACCGAGGAGCTCATGAAGACGGCTGAGCGCAAGGTCAAGGCCCCGACCTTCTTCGGCTCCGAGATCAAGAGCGAGCGCGTCGTGTTCGTGATCGACGTCTCGGGCTCCATGGAGGGGACCCGCCTCGACAAGTGCAAGAAGCAGCTGATCCAGTGCATTAGCGCCCTGCGCCCCGGGAGCAGCTTCACCCTGGCCTCCTACAGCAGCCAGGTCAAGCTCTGGAACAAGGACCTCCAGGCCGCGAACCGCAAGAACAAGGACAGCGCGGTCCAGTTCGTCGAGCGCCTCGTCGCCAAGGGCAACACCTGCACCCTCGAGGGCCTCAAGCGCGCCTTCGAGACGACCAACGCCGACACCATCGTCCTCCTCTCCGACGGCGCCCCGACCGGCACCAAGAAGAACGGCGAGCGCTGGACCGAGCCCGAGATCCTGGCCGAGACCGCAGGCATCAATAAGGTCAAGCAGTGGCGAATCCACACCTTCGGCTTCGGCGCCGCCGGCCAAGCCCTGGTGAAGTTCATGAAGGACCTCGCCGAGAACAACGACGGGAAGTTCACGAAGATCGATTGACGTGTTTACTGGGGGGCGAGCCCCCCAGACCCCCATCTTTGGGTCCGCGGAATTGGGCGCGGAACGATCGCTCTGAGGTGATATCGACCACGTCTTGGCGGCCGGAGGGCCCGCGATCGCTCCGCAGCCCATTCCGCTCTCAGGCGCGAGGGTGAGGGCGGCTTGAGTAGGGCGAACCCAGCAGACCCCACTTTGGGTCCGCGGAATTGGGCGCGGAACGATCGCTCTGAGGTGATATCGACCAGGTGTTGGCGGCCGGAGGGCCCGCGATCGCTCCGCAGCCCATTCCGCTCTCAGGCGCGAGGGTGAGGGCGGCTTGAGTAGGGCGCGCGCGGTGGTTCGCTGGCGCCTGGGCCGAGGCAGCCCTCGCTCACGGAAGGGCCCACTCAATCAAAGTACTGGTGAGTTCCTCGTTGAGCGACTTCGCGTCCGAGGGGCCGTAGACGTCGTGTCGCTTGGCGATTCGGCGCGCGTGCCCTGGCTGGGCGTACCTTCCGCTAGCTCTCTCAAGACGCTCCTTCGTCTCTGGAGAGGGGTCCTCGAGGTATGCCTGAATCGTCTGCCGCTCGTCAGCGAACATGGCCGCGATCGCGCGTCGCTTCTGACCTGATTGCGACCTGAGGATGCGCTCTTGGTCTGAGAGGAGAATGCCAGCGGCCCGGAGCCAAGCTTGCTCTCCGAAGGGCTCCAGGGCCCGGACGAGATCGCGGGGATTCGCGAAGGGCACGAAGACCTCATTGATTCCGAGCGCTTCCCGCGCGGGTAGGTGCCCAAGCTTGGCGGCCAGCCTGAGTCTGATCTCCGGCAGCTCTCCACTTCTCAGGAGCTCGCGCAGGCGGTTCGGAGATCCCCGCCCTTCGCGCTCCGCCCTTCGTAGCGATTCGTCCACTAGTGACTCTTGGAGGTCGTGGGTGCGGTGCCAGCCTGCTCGGCTTCGCTGCGGTGGCGCTCCTCGACCTCCTTCTCTACGGAGTTCCAGATCTCCTCGAAGTTGAGCGGCGTTCGGGAGGCGCGGGCGCGCTCGAGGCGCTCGTGGAGGCGGTCTTGGAGGTCCTCCATTCGCTCTTGACGCTCGAAGAACTGCCGCTTGCTCTCCTCCTTCTCGAAGCTCAGCCACTCGGCGTAGGCCATGAGCGAGAGGCCGACTAGGCCCATCAGGCAGTTCTTGAAGAACTCGAGCCAGGGCGGGAGCTTGAAGTCCTCGGGGGACTCTTCGGCGCTGGAGTCGGGGGCGGCGGCGGGCTCGCCGCTCACTTCCCACCCAGGAGGACCACCAGGCCAGCGACCGTCGCTACTAGGGCCAGGGCGCCGACTACCAAGAGGACCGTCAGGGGAGCCTTGCTCCCTGTCGAGGTCGGCTGGCGTGGGGCGACCTTGGCCTCGCTGGGGCGCGCCTTGGGGCGCTGCTCTGCGGGGAGCTTGACCCTCACGGTGGGGTCGGTCAGGGCGCTGGCGGGGGCCGGGTCGCCGGGCCCCAGCGGCGGGTGTCCGTCGAGGACGAGGAGGAAGTCGCGCAGGGCCGCGGCTGGGTTGACGTAGCGCTCGCCGACGTCGCGGGCGCAGAGGCCGCGCACGAGCTGCGCCGCGTTGTCCGAGACGTTGGGGTTCGTCAAGCGGACGTCGCCCAGCTCCTCCTTGAGGTGGCGCACGATGATCTCAATGGGCGGGGCTCCGTCTTCGGCGAAGGGCTGCTTCCCGCTCAGCATTTCGTAGAGGCAGAGACCGAGGGCGTAGAGGTCGGCGCGGCCGTCGAGCACCTTTCCGCTGGCTTGCTCGGGGGCTATGTAGAGCGGGGTTCCGACCACGACCCCGGTCGCGGTGATCCGACTCTCGTCCCCGAGCTCCATGGCCATGCCGAGGTCAGCCAGCTTGGCCACGCCCTGGCGGTCGAAGAGCACGTTGTGGGGCTTGACGTCGCGGTGAATGATCCCGGCCTCGCTGGCGGCGACCAGCGCCGAGCACACGTCGCGGGCGATCTCGAGGGCCCGGCGCTCGATCACGATGGGGGTGTGCTTGAGGAACTCGCCTAGGGAGCCTCGCGAGAGGTACTCCATGCCAATGAAGTGGAGCTCCTTGGCCTGGTCGTAGCCGGCCTCGATCATGCGGACGAGGTTGGGGTGGTCGAGACGGGCCGCAGCGCGCGCCTCGCGTTGGAAGCGCTTGAGGTACTCCTCGTCCTCCGCCGTCTCAGGGCGGAGGACCTTGACCGCGGCTTGGCTCCCCGTCTCCGAGTGACGCCCCAGATAGACCTTCCCGACCGAGCCTTCGCCCAAGACCCCCTCGATGGCGAAGGGCCCGATCTGGTCGAGGTCGAGGCCCTCGACCTGGACAGGGGCTCGTCCGCTCGAGACCGCAGGCCCTGGCTCGCCGGACCCCTCGCTGGCGATGAGGCTGCGAAAGGCGGAGAGGGTCTCGGTCTCGCTGCGGAGGGGGACGTCTAGGACTTCGCGAAAGTGGAGGGTCGGCTCGCCCTCCAGCTCCTGGAGGGGTGCCACGAGGACGTCGTCGTAGCGGTCTGTCCCAGGCTTGGGGCCCGGTCTGCCCGGAATGGGGAGGACCTGGTTGTAGTCCTGAGTCTGGGCGAGGTTCGTAGGCGGCTTGGTCTTGGCGCGCGCGAAGGGCCGAAAGGGCATCACGAGCGCCCCGCAGGGGCAGGGATACTCTTGGCGGGAGGTCATGTCCGCCTGAGACATGCCCTCGCCGCAGCTGTCGCAGAGCACGACCTCGAGCTCTGCGTTCTTGCGCATCAGGCGTCGGAGTTTGCGTGAGCTGACCCCCGCCGCGAGGAGCATTCGGGCGAAGGAGATCGGACGCTCTTGGCGCGTGCGCTGGCCCTGATAGCGGCGCAGCTTCTGGCACTGGTCCCGCGAGATCAGGCCAGCGTGCACGGCCAGCTGGCCCAGGCTCGCGGACGTCATGACGCTCATGTCCCGGTAGGCTACCGAAAGCCGAGCCAGAGGGGGCTCGAGGGGGGTCTTGACCCGCGGATCGCAGGCCCGGGTGGAGCACGCGACCCACCTCGGACCGGTTAGCCTGAGTGTCTCTGACCCTTGGAGGAGAGCCATGAAGAACGTCGCGATCGCCGCAGGAGCCTGCGTCCTCTCGCTCCTGGGCCTCGGCCTCGGCCATTCGCTCGGGAGCTCCGAGCGCGACGCGACGGAGAACCTGACCCTCCGCCAGGCCAACGAGAAGATCAAGCGCCTCGAGGATCAGCTCGCCGGACAGGGCGCTGCTCCTGCTGCCGAAGCGCCGGCGGAGGCTCCTGCGAACCTCGGCGGGGCTCTGATCGAGGCTCAGGCCAAGCTGGAGGCCGCCCAAGCCAAGCTCACGGCCCTCGAGACCGAGGGTCGCGAGGCCCTCGCAAAGGCCGAGGCGAAGGCCGAGGTCCTCGTCAGTCAGGCCAAGGACCAAGCGGCCGCAGGCCAAGCCAAGGCCCTCGCCGCCAAGGATCAGGCCGTCCGTGACGCCAAGGCCGAGTCCGCCAAGCTGCGCGGGGAAGTGGTGGAGCTCAAGGAGGAGGTCCGCAAGCTCAACGACCGGATCGGGAAGCTCGAGGCCCTCGAGAAGGTCAAGCTTCCGGGCTGGTAGAGGTCTCTCCCGGCCTGTCCACGAGGAGTCTCAAGCCGAACGCTGTCAGGAAGCAGCCCAAGACCGCGCTCGCTGCAAGCGCGAAGCGAGGTGGCGCCAAGGTCGGAATCCACCTCAGGGAGCCTTCGGGGACCCTGGCCACGGCCATGGACAGATAGATGGCCGGGACGGCTGCGAGAGCTACGAGCTTGCCGCTCTCGACCCAGGCAGGACTGCGTCGACCGAGCCACGGATGAGAGGCCAGCGCCAAGGAGAGGGTCAAGGGAGCAAGGACTCTCCCCAAGATCGCCCAGGCCAGGGCCAAGGCAGGCGGCTCTCCGCTGAGCAGGACGTCGTCGCCGACTCCATTGGGCTCGAAGATCCTGTTGGGACCGCAAGAGTAGTCGCCATAGCACTCATTGCCCCAGGGGTCCCTGAAGTCCGGAACGAACGAGATCTGATGTTCGATTCGGTTCACCCAGAAGGCCAGCACGGGGTCAAGGTCTGGCGTGAGCCTCGAGAGAGCAAGGCTCACGAAGGCACATGGGAGAAAGAGTCCAAGGGGGACGCTGCGGGTCCAGCGGAGTTTGGTACGAAGGGCTGAGTAGCTCACGTCCCCTAGACCGCTCCCAGCCCAGAGGTCTTCGATCCAATCTGGAAGCGGCCGCTAGCGCAGCAAGACGCCGCCGCCGCCGTAGCGCCGGCAGACTTCGAGGCGGGCCTCGAGGGCGGAGGCGTCCTTGGGGCGCGGGTCGAGGTTCAGAAGGGCTTGGTAGGCCTCGGCGGCTTCGCTCCAGCGCTCGGCGCGGAAGTAGGCTGCGGCTCGGATCCGGCCAGCGAGGGCGGGGCGCGCCTTGGCGCCTTGGGTCTCGGCTCGTTCGAGGTCGGCCAGGGCCTCTCGCGGGAGCTCGGCACTCAGGCAGAGCTCGGCGCGTTGGAGGAGGATCGATCCGTCGTCAGGAGACTTTTTGAGGTAGGTGTCCAGGTCCTCGATGGCGCCGGCGATCTGGGGCGGGTCGAGCTGGAGGAGCCACTCGGCGCGGAGGACGAAGAGGTCGTGGCGCTTGGGCGCGGCCTGGAGCACCCGGGACAGGTCCCGGACCGCGCCCCGGAGGTCCTCGCGGACGTGGAGCGCGCGGGCTCGGAGCAAGAGGCCGAAGGGTTCGCGCGGGGCGAGCTCAACGATCCGGTTCAGCTCAGCAAGAGCGGGCTTTGAGTTGGACTGGGCCACGGCCAGGCGGACCGAGACGATCAGGAGGAGCCGCTCGGCGCGAGGATCGGCCTGAGCGAAGGGCAGCCCGGCCTCCAGGCAGCGCTGAGCCTCGCTGCGCTTGCCCTGGGAGCGGGCCAGGGTCGCAAGCACCGCCCAGCCAGCGGCTTGCTGGGGGTCGCTCGAGACGGCGCTGGTCGCGTCGCCGTAGGCGCGCGCGCGATCGTTCTCAGTCGCGACCACGTCTCCCAAGGTGTTCAGGCGGATCCCGAGGAGGGCGCCCAAGGCCAGGGCCGTGGGCTCTGCTGGGAACAGGCGCCGGGCGGCGGCGAGGGCTGAGTCGAACTCGAGGCGAGCTGCCTTGCTCAGCGGCTCCCAGCCTCCGCCAGGGCCGAGCGCGATCCGCGCCAGGAGGAGCTGGGCCTCGATACTCCAGGGGTCTGCCGCCGCCGCCGCGACGGCGTCCAGCTTGGCCTCGTCCAAGAGCCCCAAGCGTCGACGCGCCTCGCCGCGACCGCGGAGGGCTCGTGGGTCTGCGTCGGCCAGCGAGAGGGCGGAGTCGAAGGCTGCCTCGGCAGCCGTCGCATCCCCGGCCAAGAGCGCGAGCTCGCCCCGAGCGGTCCGGCCCGCGAGGGTGTGTGGCCCGCGACGCTCTGCGTCCTTGAGGGACGATTTCGCGTTGGCGTCTCCAGAGCGAAGGGCGATGAGCCCTCGGACGAGGGCGACCTCGGCGCTCTCGGGAGCGGCGGCCTCGGCGCGATAGACCAGGCCGCGGGCGTCAGCCAGGGCCGCTCGCGCGGGTCCGCTCTTAGCCTGAGCCAGGGCCGTGATCTCTGAGAGTCGCGCGGCGAGGAGGAGCGCCTCGACGTGGGTCGGCGCGATCTCGAGCGCTTGGCTGACCTCGGCCAAGCGCTTGCTCGGCTCGGCACGAGGGTCCATTCGCGCCAGGATCCGTCCAGCCTGAGCCAAGGCCACCTTGGCGGCGGCCCGCTCCCGAGCGCCCTCGAGGACCGCCAGCACGCGCGGATGACTCTGGAGGTCACTTGGGAGGCGCGTGACCGAGAACTCGAGGCGTTCTAGCGGCTGGTCTTCGGCCTCTGCCTCGAGGGCCGCCAGCGTCGCCTCCTGGTCTTGACGCTCTAGGTATTGATAGCCGTAGGCCGCCACGCCACCGATCAGGAGGACTCCCACGACGAGGGCCATGACCGCCGGCCAGCGGCGCGGTGCGCGCACGAGAGCGGGAGGGGCCTCGGCGCTGGAGTCCTCGTCAGGCGCTAGGCCTTCAGGGGGCTCGGGGAGGTCGAGCTTGAACGCCGGCTTGCGCTTCTTGTCCTTGGAGCGCTGCCTGTCCTTGTCCTTTGAGCGCTGCCTGTCCTTGTCCTTGGAGCGCTGCTTGTCCTTGTCCTCGGGGCGCCGCTCGTCCTTGCCGGTCTTGGCCGGAGTGGGCTTCTCGTCCTTGTCTTTGTCTTTGGAGCGCTTCTCGTCCTTGCTGGTCCTGGCCGGAGTGGGCTTCTCGTCCTGGTCCTTGGAGCGCTTCTCGTCTTTGGGGTCGGCCTGATTCTCGGAGCGCTTCGCGTCCTTGGAGTCGCTCTTGGCCGCAGCGGGCTTCTGGCGCTGGTCGCGCTTCGGCTTCTCGGCGCCAGGCTTCTCCGCAGCGGGTTCGTTCACCGACTTGGCGTTGGTCTTTGCGTTCGTCTCGCTGGGGGCCTCGGCGTCCCTTGGCTCGGGCTCAGCCTCTTCAGCAGCCTCAGCCTCCAGGGGCTTGGCCGGAGCTGGCTCCGCCGAGGTTGCACTGGCGACGGACTCAGGCGCCGCCGCCTCCTTGGGCCCTTTGGGTTCAGGGTCGTCCGCCGCGGCCGCCGGCAGCTCGTCCATAGAAGACTTAGCGGTCGAAGCGAGCGCGGTCTCGCCTTCGCTCGCGACCTGAGGGGAGCCCTTGCCGGCGGCGCTCGGAGCGGCGCCAGACTCCTCCTCCTCGGTGATCACCCGCAGGGTCGGGTCGCCCTTGCGGGGCTCCGAGAGGTCGTCTTCACGCGGCGCGATCTGCTCGAGGCCCTCGGGGGCCTTGACGACGACGCCGACGAAGGGGTCCTCCTCGAGCTCGGCTGGACTCGCTTCGACGGCTCCGGCCTTGGCGAAGGGATCCTCGGCGAAGGGGTCCTTTCGCTTTCGCCGCGACTTCGACTTGGAGGAGGAGGACTTGGAGGAGGAGGACTCGGAGGAGGAGGACTTGGAGGAACTCGAAGAAGACGACTTCGAGGAGGACTTTGACTTCGGCTTACTGAGCTTGGAGCCCTTGGTGATCCCAGCGAAGGGGTCCTTCTCGAGCTCTGCCGGCTGAACCTCGAGCTCTCCCGCAGCCGCGAAGGGGTCGCTGGCGAAGGGATCCTTGGGCTTCCGCTTCCGGCCCGACTTGGAGGAGGAGCTCTTGGAGGAGGAGCTCTTGGAGGAGGAGCTCTTGGAGGAGGAGCTCTTGGAGGAGGAGCTCTTGGAGGAGGAGCTCTTCTTGGGCTTCCGCTCCACGCCTGCGAAGGGGTCCTTCTCCAGCTCAGCTGGTTCGACCTCTAGCTCGCCTGCCGCCGCGAAGGGGTCGTCGGCGAAAGGGTCCTTACGTGACTTCTTGCGCTTGGACTTGGGCGGTGGCTTCGAGTCCTTGGGCTCTGCGCCCGACTCAGGAGACTCCTCGGCCTCGCCCTCTTGTCCCTCAGTCTTCCCGCTCTCGAGCTGGGGCTCCATGGGGGGCGGCTCGTCGTGATCCTCGGAGGGAGAACCCTCGGAGGGGCGGAGCGCCTCCTCATCGCTCATGGACTACTCGCCCTCGAGCTTCTTTTGGGCCTGGCCGCGGAACTTCTGAGCGTGGGTGCGACCGCGGTGCGTCGAGGGCGCCTTCTCGAGGAAGTCGTCGAAGCCCTTGATCGAGTCTTCCCAGTTCTCGAGATAGAAGTTGCAGAGGGCGCGGACGTAGAGGACGTGGGCGAGGTCGATCTTGACCTTGTTGCTCGAGAACTTGGCTCGCAGCTCGAGGGCGCGGTCGAAGTCCTTGAGGGCGTCTTCGAAGCGGTGCGACTCGTAATAGGAGATGGCGCGCTGGTAGTAGGCGAGGGCGAAGTCAGGCTGGAGCCCGATCGCCTGGCTGAAGTCTTCGATCGCCTTGTTCAGCTGCGGGCGCGGCTCCTGGCGAAGGTTGACCAAGCCGCGGTTGTAGAAGGCCGGCGCTAGGTTGCGGTCGATCTCGAGGGCTTGGTCGAGGTGGAAGCGCGCCTGCTCGAGGTCGCCCGCCTCGATCAGGAGTCCAGCGAGGAGGGTCTTGGCCCGAGCGTGCTTGTCCTCGAGGACGAGGATCTTCTTGAGGTCGTCGATGGCGGCCGACATGTCGCCGACGCGGACCCGGATTCGAGCCCGGACCAAGAGCGCCTCAGCCGACTGGCTCCGGCTCGCGCGGACCGCCCGCTCGGCGTGGTCGACGGCCTTGGTCAGGACCTTGTCCTCCTGGTGGAGCTCGGCCAAGACTAGGTGCGCTGTGTAGTCCTTGGAGTCGAGCTTGAGGGCCGCCTCTGCGTCCTTCTTAGCCTGGGTCACTATCTCCTTGGAGCTGATCACGATTCCGATGGGGTCGCGCTCGAGGCGGACGTAGGACCGGAGCGAGAGCGCCCCGACCAGGGTCGGGTCGAGCTTGAGGGCCGCGTTGAGGTCCTTGAGCGCGCCTTGGCGATCCTTGTTGGCCTTGAAGCGGGCCACGCCACGAAGCGAGAGCGCCGCGGACAAGGTCGCGTCGAGGCTCACGGCGCGGTCGAGGTCCTTGCGGGCCGCGGCGTAGTCCTCGTTGCGGACGTGGGCCTCGCCGCGACCGAAGAAGGCCGCCGCCGACTCCGAGTCCTTCTTGATCGCTCGTCCGAAGGCCTTGACGGCCTTGTCGTAGGGGGGCTTGCCCATGAGCGAGAGCTGACCCTCGGAGAGGGCGCCGTAGAGGCCGTCGGGGTCGAGGTCCTTGACCTTGCGGAGGTCCGTCCGGGCCCGCGCCAGCATGCTCTGGTTGCCGGTGTCGAGGGCGATCATGGCTCGGGCGTAGTAAGTCGAGGGGTCCTCATGGCCACCCTGCTGAAGCGCAGCCTCGACGTCGGCGATCGCCATGGTCGCGAGGCGGTTGAGGTTGGCGCCGCCGCGGAGGGCCTTGCGTTTGGCCAAGGCATACTTGGCTTGTGCGCGCGCGACATAGGCCGGGATACACCGGACGTCGACCTCGAGGGCCGCGTCGCAGATCGCGATCCGCTTCTCGAGGTCGCGGGTGTTCGCGAGCTCGGCCAGCCGCTCTTGGGCCGCCGCCCGGGCCTTGGCCGCGTCGGCCTTGCGCTGGAGCTCCTCGACCTGCTTCCGGACGTCTTCGTCCTCGAGGACGTCGGCCGAGAGATCCTTGCTCCGGTCGAGGGCCGCGTCGGTTCCTTCCTTGGTGGCGAGCTCCAAGAACTCAGCCTTCTCGCGCGCCTGTCGCTTGCTGCTCAAGACACGCGAGACCGTGAAGCCGCCCACCAGGACGAGGACCACGCCGACGCCGATCAGGGGCCCCATCGGAATTCGGTTGCGCTTGGGGGCCACGTATTCGGAGCGACGACGACGCTTCGGGCGCGAGGGGCCCTCGCCCTCCTCCTCCTCGTCCTCGAGCGACTCGTCACCCTCGAGGGACTCCTCGTAGTCGTCTTCGGCCTCGGCTGTGAGGTCGAGCTGAGCGGGAGCGGGGAGGTCGATCTTGGGCTTGTTGGGAGCGAGGGCAGAGCCCGCGCCGCTCCCGAAGCCCGAGCCGAAGGCCGAGCCTCCTGGGCCGCTGCCGAAGGCCGAGCCTGCCGGAGCACCAGGGCCGCTCCCGAAGGCGCCGCTGCCGAAGCCTGTGCCGGGTCCGCCACCGAAGGCTGATCCCGCTGGAGCACCCGGTCCGCTCCCGAAGGCGCTCCCGGGGCCGAAGTTCGTGCCTGGGCCGCTGCCGCTGGCGAAGCCGGAGCCGGCGCCGCCGACGAGGGTCGCGTTGTCGGGGTCAATGGTGGGCGGAATAGCCGAGCCTGAGCCGAAGGCCCCTGAGCCCATGCCGCTGCCCGCGCCGAAGGCGCTGCCGCTGCCCGCGCCGAAGGCGCTGCCTGGACCGCCGAAGGCGCCGGAGCCCATGGGGCCAGCGTCGGGGTCAATGGTGGGTGGGATCGCGCTCCCGCCCCCGAAGGCGCTCCCTGCGTTGAGTTGGCCGGGCCCCAGGGTCGCGCCGTCGGGGTCGATGGTGGCGGGGATTCCGCTACCCGAGCCGAAGGCGCCGCTCCCAAAGCCGCTCCCGCCCGGGGCGCCGAAGCCGCTCCCGGCTGGAGCGCCGAAGCCGCTGCCTGGACCGCCGAAGCCGCTTCCGCTAGGGGTCAGGCCTGAGGGGGCGTCGGGGTCGATGGTGGGCGGGATTGCAGAGCCCGAGCCGAAGGCGCCGCTGCCCATGCCGCTCCCGGCGCCGAAGGCGCCGCTGCCCATGCCGCTGCCGGCGCCAAAGGCGCCGCTGCCGAAGTTCGAGCCCACGGGGGCGTCGGGGTCAATGGTGGGTGGGATCGCGCTGCCGCCGCCGGACTGGAAGCCGAAGCTCGATCCGACGCCGCTTCCAGGGGCCCCGCCCGCAGGGAAGAAGCCGCCGCCGCTCGCGCTGCCTGGCGCGCTCCCGACGCCGCTTCCAAAGCCGCTCCCGACGCCGCTTCCAAAGCCGCTCCCAGGGGCACTCCCGACGCCGCTTCCAAAGCCGCTCCCAGGGGCGCTCCCGACGCCGCTGCCGAAGCCGCTGCCCACTCCTGAGCCTGCTGCGCTGCCAACGCCAGAGCCGAAGCCGCTTCCGATTCCGCTCCCGCCGCCGCTGCGGAAGGCTTGGTAGGCGTCGCGCAGGCCCTCCTTCGTCCCCATTTCATGTCGCGCGAGGACTTGCGCGAGGTTCACGTTCGGGAGCTGAGCTCGATAGCCGACGAGGAGCTTGTAGGCCTCACGGATTTGATCCGGGCCGACGATGCCCTGAGCGATCAGGTATTTGCCGAACTCGATGTCGGGGTCTGCGCCGGCTGCGGATCCGCCAGCGGCAGACCCTCCCGGGACTTGTGAAGGAGGCATTTCCGGCATGGTTCGAGTATCCACTCCTCGCTCCTGACCCGCAACATCACCGCCACGGGTGACACCCTTCCCACGAAGTTCGTGGGTAGTGACCGCCTGGAGCGCGGAGGCCACGTCGTGAAGCTCCGCCAAGGCGGCGCCGCAACCCTGACAGGTCGTGAGGTGATCCTCGAACTCGCTCGCGAGCTCGGGGGCCAGACTCCCTGACAAGTATTCCCCGAGCAGCGCTCGCCGCTCGTGGCAGCTTTGGGGACCGTTCACAGGGCACCCCTCTCGAGCATGACCGCGCGCAATCGCGTCAGCCCACGTCCGACCCAGGTGCGGGTCGTGCGTTCGATCGACTTCATCTCAGCTGCGATCTCTGGGAAGGACCTGCCCTCGCAGAAGCGGAGCTGGAGCGCCCGACGGTAGGGCTCGTCGAGGGAGTCCAGGGCCGCCAAGGCGGCGCGCCCAAGCTCGGCCTGGGCCGCAGCGTCGCGCGGCCCCAGCCCGACCGAGGTCGGGTCGCCAATGTTCCCAGGCTGGGCTCGACGCTGTCGCTGGCGCTTGAGGTCCAGGGCGCAACGGTAAGTGACCGCCGTCAGCCAGGCCGGGAGCGAAGCGGGGGGCGTCGTCGACAGCAAGCGCGTCATGACCTCCTGCACTACGTCCTCCGCTTCCTGTGGGTCGCCGGGCGCAAGCACACCCCGAGCGATCTTCAGGAGCCGCGGCCTGTGCGCCGCTGCCTGCTGAAGTCGCCCCTGGTTGGAGCCTCCCGCCGAGGAAGAACCTCGCCCAGAAGACCGCTGGGGGCCAAGCCCGCTCAAGGTTGCACCCTTCGCCATGCGCCTCCACAGGGAATGACGCTGGCGCTGGCCAAGTTGACTCGGCGGTCTCGTAACTCGTGGCACACCAAGGCTCAGCGGCTCCGATAGCGGGCCCGAGGGCGAATCAGGAAGCCTGCTTCGTGCTGTTCAGCGACGTGGGCGATCCAGCCCGCCGCGCGGCCTACGGCGACGAGGCCCGGCGCCGAGCCGGCGCGGAGCTTGAGGCCAGCGCAGAGGGCCACGAAGCCGACGTCTATGGTCGGCTCGTGCCCGCGAGCGCGTTGGGCGTCGACGAGGGCCTCGACCAAGCGGACTCGGGCGCCGCCCAGCTCCGTGGCCGTCTCGAGCAAGGGCAGCGCGCGGGGGTCGCCCTCGGGGTAGAGGGGGTGGTCGAAGCCGGGGAGGCTCTCTCCACGTCGGGCCCGCTCGTTGAGGACCTCGTCAGCGCGCTCGGGGCGGCGAATCTCCTCCAGGAGGGCCTCGATCTGGTCGCAGGCCCCGCCGTGACGAGGACCTGAGAGCGCGGCCAAGCCGGCCGAGACGCACGAGTAGAGATCCGCCCCGGCCGAGGCGGCGACCCGGGCCGCGAAGCTCGAGACGTTCAACTCGTGATCAGCCCAGAGCACGAGGCCGCGGTCGAAGGCCTGGGTCGCGGCGGCCTTGCGCCGGGGGCAGAGGCCGTGGGCCAAGCATTCGGCCACGCTCAGGTCAGGGTCCGGGAGGCCGCCGAGGGCCTCGGCCATGGCGCGGATCAGGGCTCGCCCGCGCGGCAGGAGCGCCGCGGGCGCGTTTCCGTAGCGGGCCGGATCGCCGAGGGCCAAGGCTGGAATCAGGAGTGCCAGGCGAGCGACGGGAGGGGCGTCCTCGGCTCGAGCGTCGGGCCCGAGCGCCTGGCGCAGGCTGGGGTCGGCGAAGAGAGGCGGGAGCTCGGCCCGGGGCCAGTGAGCGGACTCTGCGGGGAGGGAGCCGGTCCAGAGCAGCTCAGCGACGTCCTCGAAGCGCGCGCCCTCTCGGGCCAGCTCAATGGCGCTCTGGCCTCGGTAGCGGTGTCCCCCGGGGACGACTTCTGTGATCGAGGAGTCGAGGACGGGCTCGCCCCAGCGAAGGGGCGAGGGTTGGCTCGAGCCATCACGGGGGCGACCTCCGCCTCCGCGGCGAAGGCGGAGGGCCTCTAGGTCGGCCCGTCGATAGCGCTTGGCGCGTCCGGGCCCAGGGACGCTCGTTAGCTGCCCGCGGCTGACGTAGGCGTAGAGGGTCGGGAGCTTGACGCCCAGCAGCTCTGCGGCGTCGCGGGCGCCGAGGTAGGCCTCGTTCACGCCGGGCTCCGGGGCGAAGGGGGCCTCGCGGGGCAGGAGGGGGCAGCGGTGATCAGGGTCGGAGGCATGGGGGAATCCTAGGTCGAGTCGCTGACGGCTGGGGTTAGGAAGGTTGATGAAATATAGATTGATCAACATTGATTATATGGATAGGTTGATCGCTCAATCAAGGAGGCGCCATGAGCGACGCGAAGTTGGGGTTGGAGGACGTGGTGGTGGCTGAGACCGAGCTCAGCCGGGTGGACGGCCAGGCTGGACGCCTCGTGCTCCGGGGCTACGCCCTGCGGGAGCTAGCAGGAGTCCACTCTTTCGAGGAGGTCACGGGTCTCCTCTGGGAGGGGTCCCTGGGGCGGTCCGTCGATCTAGGGGCCGCCCGGGCGGCGGCGCACGCGCGGAGTACGACTTGGGGTGGAGCGCTCGAGCTCCCCGACGGCATGGACGCCCTCCGGGCAGCCCTGGCGCAGGGCGTGGATCCCTCGCTCCCTGAGGGCCCGGCGATCCTGGGGACCCTGGCTGTAGCGGCCGCAGGGTGGTGGCGGCGGCGCCAGGGCCTGGAGCTCCTCGAGCCCGACCCGAGCCTCGGCCACGCCGCGGACTACCTCCGCCTCCTGCGCGGGGTCAAGCCGACGGCGGCCGAGGCGGCGGCCCTCGACACCTACCTCGTGACCGTCATAGACCACGGCCTGAACGCCTCGACCTTCGCGGCTCGGGTCGTGGCCTCGACGGCCAGCGACCTGGTGTCCTCCTTGGTCGCGGCCATAGGCGCCCTCAAGGGGCCCCTTCATGGAGGGGCCCCGGGGCCCGTCCTCGACATGTTCGACGCCATAGGCAGCCCCGAGCGCGCGGCGGCCTGGGTCGCAGAAGAGCTGGGCGCTGGTCGGCGGATCATGGGCATGGGGCATCGGGTGTATCGGACTCGGGATCCCCGGGCGGCGGTCCTGACCGAGGCCGCGCGTCGCCTCGGCGACCCGCGCGGTCGAATCGAAATGGCCGAGGCTCTCGAGGAGGCGGCAGCGCGCCTCCTGGCCGAGCGCAAGCCCGATCGTCCCCTGCGGGCAAACGTCGAGCTCTTCACGGCCGTGATCCTAGAGGCCCTAGACCTCGACCGAGCGCTCTTCAGCCCGACCTTCGCCGTCGCGCGCGCGGCGGGCTGGGTCGGTCACGTCGGGGAGCAGCGAGCGCGTGGGCGCCTGCTCCGTCCCCGAGCGCGCTACGTGGGCCCAGCGCCGCGTGAGCTGGAGGGGGCGGCGAAGGGCGGCGCTTCTTGAGCGGCCCCGAATCCCTCCTGCTCGCGCTCACGGTGTTCCTGACCGCGATCCTCTCGGCCGTGGTCGGCATGGGCGGGGGGCTGACCCTCCTCGTGGTCATGCTCCAGTGGATCGACCCCCTGATCGCGATTCCGCTCCACGGCGTGATCCAGCTCGTGAGCAACGGAACTCGCGTAGGCGTCCAGCGACGACACGTAGACTGGAAGATCGCGGCCTGGTTCGCCCTCCTCCTCTTGCCCGCGGGGTGGCTGGGCTTGACCTTGGCTGAGGTCGCCCCGCGCTCGCTCCTTCGGGGGGCGATTGGCGTCGTGGCCCTGAGCGTGATCTGGCTCCCCAAGCTGCGGCCAGCCCCAGCTATCGAGGTCGAGTTGGCGACGGTTGGGGCACCCTCTCGCCTTCGCTTCCTCTTCTTGGGCGGCGCGGCAGGCGCTCTCAACACCAGCGTCGGAGCCGCGGGCCCCTTCATAGCCCCCTTCTTCCTCGACCTCGGCCTCGATCGTCGAGGGGTGATCGGGACCAAGGCGGCTTGCCAGGCCCTCGGCCACTTGACCAAGATCCTGATCTTCGGCTTGGCCGGGTTCGTGTTCTGGGCCTACCTCCCTGCCCTGGGCCTCATGGCCTGCGCGGCCGTCCTCGGGACCTGGGCCGGGAGTTGGCTCTTGGACCGGGTCTCGGAGCTCTGGTTCAAGCGCCTCTACGTGGGCGTCCTGACCTTGCTCGGGGTTCGGCTCGTGATCTCGGGCTTGGTCTAGCTAGTCCTCGTTGAGGGCTTCGATCAAGGCCGCCAGCTTTTCGACCCGCGGGTCGCCAGGCGCTCGCTCGCGCGCCAGGCCGAGGGAGGTTTGGGCGGCTTCGGCCTCGCCGCGGCTGGCTTGGAGGGCGCCGGCCAGGAGGAGGGCCTCGATCTCGCGAGGGTCTTGGGCGGCTGAGAGCCACGCCTCGAGGGCCCCCGTTGGGTCCTTCAGTCGCCGGCGAACGCGCCCCAGGGCGCGCCAGGCGGATCCGTCCTTGGGAGACTTTATGCAGAGCGTGGCCCAGGTTCGCTCGGCCTCCTCCCAGCGGTCGAGGCGACCGAGAACCTCTGCCCAGCGAGCCCAGGCCGGGGTCAAGCCGGCGTCGGCCTGGGCCGCGCCGCCGTAGCCCGCAGCCGCGGCCTCCCAGTCCTGCTCGAGCTCGGCCGCGACCCCGAGGTGGAACAGGCGGCGCGATTCGGGGAAGCCCGGCGCCTGGAGTGCGAGTCGGATCCCGATCGCGTCGCGCTGGAGTTCGAGGACCGTGAGCAGGTTCTGGCGCGCCAAGAGCGAACTCGAGTCGCGTCGGAGCGCCTCTTGGAAGTGTCCCCTGGCGTCTTGGAGCTCGCCGCTCCGGAGCGCGAGGAGCCCGAGCTTGACCCAGGGCAAGGCGTCGGCGGGGACGAGCTGGGTCAGCTCGCGCCAGCCGTGCTCGGCTTCGCGGGGGCGCTGGAGCGACTCCTGGAGGCTCGCGAGGGTCTGGGTCGCGAGGGGGGAGCGAGGCGCGAGGCGGAGGGCTTCCTCGGCTTGGGCGCGGGCAGCCTCGAGCTGGCCGAGCTGTTGGAGGAGCTGGGCGACCTGGAGTCGGTGGAGCGGGTTCGGCGCCCGCTCGGGGAGGAAGTTCAGCGCGCGCAGGGCTCGGGTCGGTCCGAAGGCGTCCGGAGCTTCGCTGGGGAAGCTCCAGCTCCGGGCTCGGCGCGCGACCTCGCTCGCCTCGAGGGCGACGACGCCGGGGGCTTGGCGGCGGAAGATCAGGCAGCGGCGATCAGCGTGGACTAGGGCCCAGCCGGGGTGGGCCACGAAGCTCTGGAGTACGGCGGGGGGGACCTCGACGCGGTGATCGAGGAACACGTCGCTGATCTGGGCGGCGTCGAGGAGGGGGAAGGCTGGGACCTCGCCCCGCATGACCTCGGCGTAGGCGGTCAGCTGGGAGCGTGGATAGAGGTCCGTGTTGCCGCAAATGAAGGGCAGGGGCTGCCCCTCTTGGTGGCGCCAAATCAGGTAGTGGCCCGCGCCGAAGTTGTTGAACACCTCGCCAGGGGGAGGGCTCTGGCGCCAGAAATCGATCGCTTCTGGGTAGGCCGTGAACTCGGCGATCGCGAGGCCGGGGCGGGCGTCATAGCTGGCGTTGCGATGGAATGTGTCGCTGAGGACACTTCGAGCCGCGCCCAGGGCGAGCAGGCTCAGGGCGCCCAGGAGGACCAGGGCGCCTCGCTCGCAGCGCTCCCCCCAGCGCTCGCGGGCCAGGTCCCAGAGGGCTCGCAGGCCAAGGGCGCTCGGGATCACGAGACCCAGGCCAGCGAAGGGGAGGTTGCGGAGGTAGGCGAAGGAGCTCGCGCAGAGAAGTCCGCCCGCGAAGAGGTCCTCGAGGCGAGCGCGCGGGCGGCCCTCGCGGTTTCGCCAGAACGCGATGGCCCACAGGAGGGGGCCCGCCAGGAGCCAGAGCTTGTAGATCCGAATCTCGGGTTGGTCCGCCAGCTCGGGGCGGAAGGGGCTCATGAGCTCGACGACCTGGTAGTTGAGGCCTGCGCTGGCTGCGTCTTGCCCGGTTCGGGCCAGGATCAGGAAGGGGTAGAGAGCAGCCTCGACCCCGTAGGGGTTTACGAGGCTCGCGAAGCTGACCAAGAAGAGGAGGAGGACGAGGCGCCTAAGCCCTGTTGGCGCCGGGCCGAGTCTCCTCGCGACGGCTCCTGGACCCCAGCGCGAGATTCCCGCGTGAGCCCCTCGGGCGACGAGGGTCACAACGACCAGAGCGGGACCAAGTAGGGAGAAGCCGTGACAGTTGCTCCAAAGCAGCTGGACGAGCGGCAGGACAATCAGGGTCGAGCGAGGGAGGTGCGCTTCCCCGTTGTGGGCGTTCCTTTGGGGGCGCAAGGCCCAGAGATAGAGCGCGACGCCCAGGAACGAGAGCACCTCGGGCCTGAGGACGAAGCGTCCGCCTGCCACCATGACCGCCAGCCCAATCAGGACCCACCGCGCTCGCGGCACGACGCGCGCGGCGCTCGCCAGGGCAGCGCAGGTCGCCAACACGAAGAGCGCCTTGAGCAGGCTCAGGAGCCTGGCTCCGCCGAGCTGATAGAGGGGATAGACGACAGCTTGAAAGAGCCACTCGTGGTCGACGAAGGCGTGCTCTGGATGCGGCGCAAGGAATACGTTCTGGGTCGGGAGTCCCTCGGTCCAGATCGTGCGTCCCGCAGCGAGGTGGAAGTAAAGGTCCGGCTGGACGTCCTCCCTCAAGCACCAGGCCAGGACCAAGAGCGCGACCGCAACCAGGAGCAGGCGAGGGATCGTTTTGCGTGCGGTGAGGCTCGGCACGGGGCCAACAATACCCATCTCCCCCTTAGCGACCCGCAGGATTCTCGCGGGATCGTCCCTACAGGCCCGGCGAACCCGGTCTGGGGGCGGAATCAAGGTCTGGGTGGGGAAAGATTCCGGGTCGGGGTCGCCTTGACACCCCCCAGACTGCGGTGCTATACCCCCTCTTCACTCGGAAGTCTTTGTTTAGCAAGAGGCTATGGGAACCGAGTTAGGGAGCGAGGGGCCCCTCCTATGGGGTGGTGGTCGGACCTAAAGACGAAGAAGGAACTCGGAGACGCGCGTCGCAGCATGCAGAGCGCGCGCTCGCCCTATTCCATTGGCAAGTTCATCGATCGCTGTATCGATAAGAACCGCTTTGACCTCGCCCTTGAGGAGGCCGAGAAGGGGAACCTCGAGTTCCCTCACTCGGAAGCCCTGACCGCGGCCTACAAGCGCTTGATTCGGGCTGTCCACGCCGACGACCTCAAGAACGGACGCAACGAAGTCCGCAAGGCACCAGGTCCCAAGGCCTATTACAAGCTCGCGCGCCTCTACAAGAAGATGCGCGACCTCGACCAGGCCATCGAGCTGGCTCGCAAGGGCGTCGAGCTCTACCCCAACTTCGAGGGCAACTACATTGTCCTCGCGGACATTCGCTACGAGCGCTTTCAGCGCGACATGCGTGCGACTGACGGGCTCCAAGCCATTGACCTCTTCGAGAAGGCTGTCGATCTCAACCGTGAGAACTACCGCCTCTTGTTCCAGCTAGCCGAGATCTACAGCGCCATTGGCGCCCGGACGCAGGCCCTCGAGAAGGCCGAGATGATCTTGGAGTTCGCGCCGGACGACCGCAACGCGGTTGCCCTGATCGAGAAGCTCCGCAAGATGAAGCCGAGCAGCTTCAACTCGCTCAAGGAGCTCCTCGAGGACTTCGAGCGCCGCGTGGCCGCCGGGGCCATCGATCGGGCTGGCGCCCTCGCCAGCCGCTACACACGGAACCCGGATCACCTGGCGCGCAAGCTCCCGGCCCTCGGAGAGTCGATCGAAGGCTTCGAGCGGGCCGTGATCTTGGGTCCCAAGAACGAGCTCCTGGCAGCTCACCCAGGCTCAGGCTCGGACAACCGAGAGTTCGCCGAGACCTTCAAGCGGATGTTCGAAGCGGCCATCGAGTGCTCGCTCCGCATGGATATCTCGACCTTCGAGAAGGGCCTCTTCGACGCCGAAGACGGCTTCGTCTATCTGCTCGTGATCGATCAGTTGAAGTTCGCCGTGATGTGCGGCGAAAAGACCAAGAAGAACCACCTCCTCGGCGAAGTTCACCGCTTCGTCGAGCACGACCTGTATCTCTAGGCTGCTGGCATGGACCAAATCCTAGGATCTCTCAATAAGGTCGCTGGCGTCAAAGGCAGCATGGTGGTCACCAAGGACGGCTCCGTCGTCTCGGAGTCCCTGGGGCCCGACCTCGAGCGCGACAGCGTCGCGGCGGTCAGCTCGCTCGTGATTCAGGTCTCTGAGCGGAGCCTGACCAGCCTAGGTCGGAAGTCATTCACACAGTTCACCCTCACCTCAGCCCACGGACGCATGGTGTTCGTCAACATGGACGTGGGCTATCTCGTCGTCATCACCAAGATGGAAATGAGCCTGGAGCAAGTTCTTCTCGAGGTGGAGTCTGCGGCCCGCAAAATTCGCGGGACCGGGAAGCGGATTTAGTTCCGTTGAAAAAGGATTCCACGTTGAGAAGGTTTGACGGGTACCATTGCGGGACTTAAAAGAACCAACCTACGAAGACTTGCTTCGCCGTCGGTAACGTCGGTGGAGCTTGCCGAACCGGGGAGGCGGGGGCCTCGACGGATCGGGAGAGTGTCATGGTCCAGATCAACTTCGCTAAGCGAGAGATCAACTGCAAGCTCGTCTATTACGGGCCTGGGTTGTCCGGCAAGACGACGAACCTCGAGGTGGTGCACAAGAAGGCACCCACCAGCAAGAAGGGTGACCTGACCTCGATCGCGACGGAGGGCGACCGGACGCTCTTCTTCGACTACATGCCGCTCGAGCTGGGCAAGGTCGGGGGCATGAACACCAAGTTCCAGCTCTATACCGTGCCTGGACAGGTCTACTACAACGCGACCCGGAAGCTCGTGCTCCAAGGCGCGGACGGTGTGGTGTTCGTCGCGGACAGTCAGCCCGACAAGATGGACGAGAACATCGAGTCCTTCGCGAACCTCGAGGAGAACCTCCGCGAGCAGGGTCTGGATCCGAAGACGATCCCGATGGTCCTTCAGTGGAACAAGCGTGACCTCCCGACGGTCATGTCCCCCGAGGACCTCGACGCCAAGCTGAACAAGTATGGCAGCCCGACCTTCGAGGCCGTGGCCGTGACAGGCGAGGGCGTGTTCCCGACCCTCAAGCGCCTCGCGCAAATGGTCCTCGAGAAGCTGAACCAGGAATACGGGCTCGACTCCAAGAGCAAGGGCGGCGCGAAGCCTGCTGCCAAGGCTCCCGAGAAGAAGCCCGAGCCCAAGCCCGAGCCCGTGGCTGCGAAGCCCGAGCCGAAGCCGGAGCCCAAGCCGGAGCCCGTGGCTGCGAAGCCCGAGCCGAAGCCGGAGCCCAAGCCCGAGCCGAAGCCGGCAGCGAAGAAGGAAGAGCCCAAGTGGGAGGTCGTTGGCGGCCGGACCCCAGAGCCCGAGAAGGGTGGGGCTGGCAAGACCATAGGTCTCCTCCTCTTCATGGTGATCCTCGTCCTCGGCGGGATCGTCGGAGCCGGTCACCAAGGCAAGGCTGGCCCGCTACAGAAGTTCTACGACGACAACCTCAAGGCTAGGATCGGCGGGGGCACCCCTGCTAAGACTGGTGGCGAGGTGGTCACTCCGCCCAAGACCGGGGACGAGGGTTCGGCGACGAAGTCCGAATCCGTTCCCGACAAGACGGGTGAGTAGGCCAGGGACGAGGGAGGACGCTATGCGACCTAGCGACACGGACCAAAAGCTCCGGAACCAGCGTCTCATCTTCTACGAAGACGACGTTGAGCAGATCAACCGAGGCCTCGAGAACTACCAACAGCTCTCGAAGTCGCGCTGCAACATGTTGATCGACGTTGAGGGCCACGCGGTGACCCAAGTCGGCTCGACCGACGGGATCAACCTCGAGACCATAGCCGCCCTGGTGGCTGGCTCGGTGGCGGCGACCAAGGAGGTCGCCAAGATCCTCGGCGAGAAGGAGTTCACGAGCCTGACCCACGAGGGTAAGCACGAGAGCATTCAGCTCTCCGTGGTGGGCAACCGGACGATCCTCGCGACGATCTACGATCAAGAAGAGACCACGACTGGCATGGTCCGCTTCTACACCAAGGAGCTCGTCGAGAAGCTCCAGACGATCTTCGACGACATTCAGAACCGCAAGGACCCGGTCCGCGGCGTGTTCGACGACACGGGCCTGAGCGGCCTGGACGACGTCCTCGACGACATGTTCGGCGACGTCTAGCGAGGCTTCGGCCAAGCAAGCTCGTCCGACCTGCGCTCCCTCGCCTCGGCGGGGGAGTTTGCATGTACCGAGAGCGGATCAACCTTGGACCGGGAGGGGTCGTGACGGAGCCCAGCAGAGCGGGGGAGCGCCTAGAGCCGCGGCCTGCGGTCACTCACCCCCGCTGCCCCTACTGCCACGACGAGGTCTCGCCCAGCCAGGACAAGGTGGCTTGCGCGAGCTGCATGGGTTGGCAGCACCCCGAGTGCTGGGAGGCGCATGGGGCGTGCGGTGCCTGCGGGTCCTCCAACGCGCTCCGGGGTCAGAACGCGGTCGAGGAGGAGCTCCCGTGGTATCGGCGGCCGGCAGGCCGGGCGGACTGGACGCTCGGGACGACTGGGGCCTTCGTCATGACCCTGGGGCTTGGCCTGCTGAACTACCGCCGCGGTCCCTGGCTGGGAATGTTGGTCGTCGGGGTCGGGCTCTTCGCGATCCTGACTGGGGTCTACGTCTGGCGGCGGGATCTTCGCAGGGCGAGGGAAAGCGGCGAGCCCTTGGAGGGAGAGGGGAGCGAGGCTCGCTCTTCCAAGCCAGGAGCGAAGGAGAAGGGCGAGGTTTGAGCGGTCGGGAAGCGGAGCGCGGGTTGGAGTAGAGTGGCTGCGAACGGCCAGGAGGGCTCTCGTGACGCGATTCTCGACCTTTGTAGGGCTTGCTCTGCTCGCTTCCTTCTTCACTCTCGGCTGCGGCGGCGGGGCTCCGCGGAAGGCGACGCCTCCCGACCAGAGTCGGAGCCGCGGGACCCAGCGCGACATGTTCCAGATCCGCGGGACCGTCGACGAGTGGCACGAGGCGCCGCTGATCAAGGACGGGCTGCAGCGCCTAGGCGGGGTCGAGAGCATCGAGCAGGACAACACGACTGGGAGATACGTCGTCGTCTACAACCCTCAACGGACCTCCCGCGACGCGATCCGGCGCAAGATCATAGAGATCGGTAAGGAGCAGGGTCGACACTTCGACCCGATCTTCGACGATCGTTGAGCAAGGAGTCCTCAGGGGACAGAGCCTGAGGAGCCAATCCGCCCGAGCCCCTTTCGCCAACGAAAGCAGCGGAAGGGCCCCGGCGCCAAGGCTTGGGGGTTGGGGGAGCGCAGCTTCCATACCCAATCGAACCGTGCCAAGAGGGGCCCCCAGCTGCTTTCGCCCTTGGATCACCCAATCCGGTCGCGGAGTTCAACGAAAGCAGCG
>Ga0316202_10000267_pt1 | contig 67409 bp, 49 predicted proteins | sample 3monrhotite_MG_FD_204934 | JGI IMG/M metagenome (GOLD analysis project Ga0316202, IMG submission 204934) | Microbial mat bacterial communities from mineral coupon in-situ incubated in ocean water Damariscotta River, Maine, United States -... | ecosystem: Environmental > Aquatic > Marine >...
AGTCTGCCTCTACCTCGTAGAAGGCGTCGTAGGTCTTCTGGACCCCTTGGCGAACGCTGTAGGTTGGTTCTCGGTAGGGAATCGTGACCTTCCAGCGCACGGATCGACCCTACTGGTCAACCTCGCCCCAACCAACGCCAAAAGGCCGATCCCCCTGAGGAGATCGGCCCTTCGTCTTTGATTTGGATTGCGCTCGCGTTCGCGAGCGCGGCGCCCTAGGCCACCGACTGGAAGGTCGTGATCTGGCTGAGGCAGCGCTCCGGGTCGCGGAGCTTGACCACCAGCGAACCGCGGTTCGTGGTGCTCTGGGTGATCAGGTCACGCTCGTGGAGCGCCGCGACGTAGCCGCGGACGATCTGCGTGTCGAGCTGGAGCTCGCGCGCGATCCGCTCGACGGTGCGAGCACCGTGGAGTGAGAGGTGAAGCACCAGCTCGCGAGCGGTGATTCCGTCGATGTTGACCTCGTTCGCGCCCGCAGTGCGGACTCGCTCCTCTTCAGCTTGGCGGTTGGCCAGGGACGAGAGGAGGTTTTGGACGTACGGGTGAGCGTCGACGTGTTCTGGGCAGAAAGGCTTCCCCTCGCGGGTCATGTGTTCGCAGGCGTCAACCTTGCAAGCGCGAGTAGAAGGAGTGTGGGGTCGCGGTGGAGGGGCGACGGTCCGGGCCAGCATGTGTCGTTCCTTCCGGCGTGGATTCGCCGGGCATAAATGTTGATTGGGCGATCCCGCCCTTTACGCCGCGAAGCATACCCAATGCTCAGCAAACACCGCAAGGGGCAATGACGCGCCGTGGCATGGATTGCTGTTAATCCTGATTCGACAGTTGCTTACGCAGGTTTTTGCGCAAAGTTGTCGGACCTGTTTCCGAAATTCGCGGCAGTCGATTTCCGATTTCTGCGTTCACCGGCCCTCGAAAGTGGTGGTGGAGAGGCTCTCCGATGAGGAGAGCGCGCTCCAACTACACCCACACCTCTCGAGCTTTCCCCTAAGGACTTTCGGCCGCGCCCGCAGCTCCGAGGAAGCGCACGTCAGCGACGGGCGCGCGCGCTCACGGTCCTCCTGGAGGTCGCGCGGTATCCGTCGCCCCAGGACAGTTTGCCCGCCCGCTCTGCACGGGGATGTCGTATTCTTGGGGCGCGGGGGAACATGGACGCGACGCTGGAGACAGCAGAGCCTGCCGAGGGTGAGGAGCTGGAGACCGTGGCCGGGGCGCCCGGGGCTCCGCCCAAGCGGATGCCCGCCTTCTCCACCGAGACCAGCCCCAGCCTCAGCTCTCGCTCGGGATCGGCGCGCTTGACCCGGGCTGGTTCGACTCAGGTCGACCTCGACCCCGAGCTCGAGAAGGCCGCTCGCTCCCTGCGGCGAATCACTCGTCGCGTCGCGAGTCGAGAGGGGCTCGCGGATCTCCGCGACAGCGGCCCGGCCAGGGTCGGCAACTACGAGCTGCGCGGCGTGCTCGGGAGCGGCGGCTGTGGCTCGGTCTATGCTGCGTGGGATCTTCGCCACGAGCGCGAGGTCGCCCTCAAGCTGATGTATCGCGACGACGAGCGCGGCAAGCAGCGATTCCTTCGTGAGCTCCGCGCCATTGCTCGCCTCCGCCACCCCAACGTGGTTCCCCTGATCGACTCGGGCGAGCACGAAGGCAAGCCCTACCTCGTCATGGAGCGAGTCCGCGGGCGATCGTTGGCCGAGGCCAGCACCATCGATCCGCTCCCCCTTCGCGAGCGCGTGTCGCTCCTCGTCGACGCCTGTCGGGCCCTTGAATACGTCCACGGGGAGGGGCTCCTCCACCGCGACATCAAGCCCCAAAACGTCTTGATCGATCGGCACGGCGAGGCCTGCGTCGTCGACTTCGGCCTCGCTCGCGCCCACGACGACGCCTCCATGACTCGCGCTGGCGCGCCGATTGGCACTCCGGCTTACATGCCTCCTGAGCAGGCCGGGGGCCTGGAGAGCTCTATCGATCGCCGCTCGGACGTCTACGCCCTGGGGGCGACGCTCTACCACGCCCTCTGTGGACGCCCGCCCCACAAGGGCCCCAGCGACCAAGTCTTGGCCGCCGTCCTTCGTGACGTTCCCAAGCTGCCTAGCGCCTATTCGAGCGAGGTCCCGCCCGAGCTCGACGCCGTCGCTATGCGCTGCCTCGAGAAGGACCCCGCCCTCCGCTATCCCAGCGCGGGAGAGCTCGCGGAAGACCTCGAGCGCTGGCTCCGCGGCGAGCCGGTCCTCGCGACGCCGGCCGCGCCTTGGGATCACTTTCTGCGCTACGCCACCCGAGAGTGGAGGGTCGTGGCCCTGTTGGGCTTGCTCCTAGCCTCTCTTTGCACCATCGTGATCCTCCTGGCGCAGAACCTGCGCCTCGCCAGCCAACTGGGGAGTTGACTCGCCATGACCCACGCCCGCTGTGGCCTCCTACTCTTTGCTCTCTTCGCGCTCGGCTGCCCTCCAGCCAAGCCTGGAGTCGTGACGCCCTCGCCCTCTCCGAGCGTGGGGACGAGCCCGGCGCCCAGCGTCGCGGTCTCGCCTCCGCCGACCGCGGCCAGCCCAGGCGCCGCCGCTCCAGAGTTGAAGATCTACCCCAAGACGATTGCGCCGCCAGAGGGGCAAAAGTGGCCGGTTGAGATTCAGCCGCTCCCGCCCGCCTTGACGGGGGTTCCCCCGAGCGACCGCGAATACATAGAGACCGTGTTCACAGTCATGCTCGAGGCGACCGACGCCAAGATTCGACTCCTGCACGCGATCAAGCGCCGCCAAGAGGGCAAGCAGCTCGTCGACGGAGGACAGCCGGCGAAGCTCATCGACAAGGTCCGTCGCTATCGCTCGCGCACGAGTCAGCTCCAAGAGCGCCTGACTCAGCTGAACCCTCCCGGGACTCTCAAGGCCTTCCACCAGGCCCTCAGCGAATCCATCGGTCAGCAGCTCTTGTTCTTCAAGTCGACCCTCGAGAACAAGGTCGCCTGGGAGAAGATGCCCGAGCTGGCTGCGGCTAAGCGCTCGCGCTATCTCAACGTGCGGGCCTGGACCCTCCTCAAGGCTGCCTACCCCAAGCTGGGAGCGGACACCGCCGCCTCCTTCAAGAGCCACCTCGAGGCCCTGCGCCTCTACTAGGTCCCAGGACGATCCCCAGGGAGTTTCTCCTCAAGGGACGCTGAGAGACTTCCGATAAGACGGAGGGTCTAGCTAGACCTCGTCCACCCGAGCCGGAGCGGAGCCATGATCGAGAGCCACTCCTTGGCGCCGGGCGAGTCTCAACTCTTCGTCGAGTGCGACCACGAGCTCCCGCAGGTCTTCGAGCTCGCGGGGGGGCGCGCAGTCCTCATGACCCATTCTGGGCCCGGCCGCGGTCGGCCCAACGAGGACGCCGCGGCGCTGATCTCCCTCGGGCCCGAGACGGCGGTCCTGGCCGTCGCCGACGGGGCGGGCGGAATGCCCGCGGGAGGCGCGGCCTCGCGCCTGGCGCTCGAGGCTCTCCTCAAGACCGTCGCAGGGAGCCGGCCAGAGAACCTGCGGACCGCGGTCATGGACGGGATCGAGGCCGCCAACAAGCTGATCCTCTCGCGAGGGAACGGCTCGGCGACCACGATCGTCGTCGCGACGATTCACAAGGGTCACCTGAGGACTTATCACGCCGGCGACTCGACCTGCCTCGTGACGGGTCAGCGCGGACGCCTCAAGCACCTGACCGTGGCGCACTCTCCCACAGGCTATGCCTACGAGAGCGGCCTCTTCGACGAGCTCGAGGCGGCTGAGCACCCCGACCGTCACCTCGTCAACAACATGCTCGGGATCCCAGAGCTCCGGCTCGAGGTCGGGTCGGCTTTGCCCTTGGCCCCTCGCGACACGGTCGTGATCGCCAGCGACGGCCTCCTGGACAACCTCCTCCTGGACGAGGTGATCGGCCTGATCTGCGCGGGGCCGCTCCCCATAGCCACTGGCGACCTCTTCCGCCGCTGCCGGGAGCACATGATCGACGGATACGGGGCTCCCCCTCCGCACCCGGACGACCTGGTCCTCTTGGCCTTTCGCCCGACCCCTCAGAGCACCCGACTGACTCTCGTCAAGTAGGGCTTCAGGGTGGTCCCCATGCAGCGCGCCAGCTCACGACAGCGGTGATCGGCGCAGGTCCGGCCGGTCTCTTGTTCTGGGTGGCGGCGCGGAGCCTCGGGGCCCAGAGGAACCCGGATCCGAGCGCGTGGGAGCTGTGCCTCTTCGACAAGCGGGAGACCCATGAGCGGAGCCACCGCTGCGGATCGAGTCCGCGCCCTACTACGAGCTGCAGCGAGACCTCGCGCACCCTGGGTTCGACCGGCTGATCGACTACCACTACACCAGCGACCTCCCGCGCTCGCTCCCGCTAGTCCGAACCCTCTGGCGACTCGAGGTGTTCGCGCTCTTGGTCCTCGGCGTCGGCGTGACCGCGTTCGCGAGTTGGCGGGCGGGGCGAACGAGCTGGATCGCTGCCTCGGTGGCGTGGTGGTTCCTGGGCTTGTTCTTCGTGGCAGGGCTCTACCTCTTCGAGGCGCTCGCGGCGCGCTGGGCTCGCCGCGCTAGCCCGGACGCAGAGACGCGCGGCGACTGAGGATTCCCGTATCCTCGTCCAATGCGATCTCCAGGACTGGTCCTGGCCTACCTCGTGGTGCGCGGCGATCCTCGCCGAGGGCCGGAGGTTCGTGAGCTCCTCGCCCCCCTAGGTCCGCGGCCGACATTGGCCAAGGTCGGGCAGGCCCTGGTTCGAGCCAAGCTGATCGCTCCCCAGGACTACTTGCGCCTCCAAGGCCGGGTCGAGGCTGGGCGTCGGACCTGCCCGGGTTGCCGCGGCTCCCTGGTCGTGTTCTCCCACGTCCCGCGCCCCTGCGCGCGCTGCGGGACGCCCGTCGCCTGCCCGAAGGCGCCGCCCCGCGAGCGTGAGCCGGCCAAGACCCGACGCGACTCGAGCCGCAACGAGACGGACGGAGGCCTCGAGCCCGCGAGCCTGCCCAAGAAGATCGGCGCCTTCCCGATCCTGCGCCGAATCGGCCAGGGCGGCATGGGGACGATCTACCTGGCGCGAGACGCGGCGGGCCGAGAGGTCGCCCTCAAGCGCCTCCTGCCTGGGGTCAGCGAGGACAGCCGGGAGCGCTTCCGCCGCGAAGCCGAAGCCATCGCGCGCCTCAAGCACCCGGGGATCGTGGCGATCCATGACGTCGGGCTCGACCCCGAGACGCGGCTGCCCTTCTACACCATGGACTACGTGGCCGGGCGAGACCTCTCGGAGGTCAAGGGCGACCTGACCCGCGAGGCGCTCCTGGAGCTCCTGGTCAAGGTCGCGCGAGGACTCCACTACGCCCACGAGCAGGGGATCCTCCACCGCGACGTCAAGCCCCAGAATATCCTCGTCGACGAGAGCGGGGAGCCCCGGCTAGCTGACTTCGGCCTCGCCCGCGACCTGGCGCGGAGCACCCTGACAGAGGACGGCGATCTGGTCGGGACGCCCCTGTTCATGGCGCCTGAGCAGCTGGCGGGCGAGTCCGAGCGGATCGATCACCGCTCGGACATTTACGCCCTCGGAGTGCTCCTCTACGAAGCCCTGACCGGGTCGCTGCCCATCGAAGCCAGCTCCTTCTTCGAGCTCCAAGACCGAGTCAAGCGCGTCGTCCCGGAGCCGCCCAGCGCGCGCGCAGAGGTCCCGGCCAGCCTCGATCGGATCGTCCTCAAGGCCCTCGAGAAGGAGCCTGAGGATCGCTACCTGAACGCTGAGGCCTTCGCCCTCGACCTCGAGCGCCACCTCCGGGGGGAGTCCGTCGAGGCCTCAGCGATCTCGCCCTGGCGACGAGCGCGGCGCAACGCAGCCCAGCGGCTCCGCTCGCCTTGGCTCTGGGTCGGGGTCTTGGTCCTCGTCCTGCTCGGGCTCCTGACCGGCGGCGCGATCCTCCAGTGGGGAGACGCGCAGCGCGAGGCGGAGGCTCGGGCAGCCCTCGAGAGCCGCAGGGACCTGGCCCTAGCCAAGGTCCGCGAGGCGCAAGAGGCCCTCGAGGCAGCGCAAGGCGAGACGGAGCCCGAGCGGATCTTGTCGCGGCTGGAGGAGGTCGAGGCGCGCACGAGCGCAGCTCGGCAGGCGTCCAAGGACCTCGGGCGCGCGGCGCCAGCTCACCTAGCTCGGGACCTGGAGGCCGTGCAGGTCGCCGCAGCTCGCCTGGGAGCCCTGACCCGCTCGCGAGGAGACGTCGCCGAACGACACGAGGCCTTGGTCAGGTTGCGCGTCCTCCTGCGGGACACCGGCGATCCAGACCTGCGCCTCAACCTCGGGCGGCTCGAGCTGGAGGCCGGCCACTACCAAGCGGCCTTGGAGCAACTCGACGAGGTCCTCAAGCGAAGCGGCGGCAAGGAGGTCGAGGCCTTCTACTACAGGGCCGAGGCTCACCGTCGGCTAGGGACATATAAGTTCGCGATCCTGGACTACGGGCGAGCGTTGGCCGAGCGCGATCGCTTGGTTGGAGTGCGACCGGCGCGGGTCCTGGTCGGCAAGTGCCTGGCGCAGCTCGCGGCAGGCGAGCTCTCTTCAGCCCAAGCCAGCCTCGAGGAGGCCAAGCGGGCAGAGTCCGAGGAGCCGCACCTCTTCCTCGGCCAGGCGGCCTTTCGAGACCAGCGCGGCGACGCCGAGGGGGCGCTGAAGGTCCTCGTGTTCGGGGCGCGGGCCTTCCCGCGCGAGGCGCGACTGCACCAGGCTGCGGGCCGAGTTTGGGCCAAGCTAGGCGACGCCGAGCGCGCGCGGACCCAGTTCGAGGCGGGTCTGCGCTTCGGATTGGACCCTGGTCCCCGGGTCGGGAAGGGCCGCCTGGCCGCGCTGGCAGGGCAAGACGCTGGGGCTCGTGTGGAGCTTCAAGCGGTCCTGGGCGCGGCCCTCCCGAGCGACCCCGCTCGGGCGTCGGCGAGCTTGGCTCTGGCGCGGCTCGAGCGGAGCCAGGGCAGGCAGGCCGAGGCCCTCGCGATCCTCGAGCCCCTCCTCGCGAGCCGGCCCTCATGGCGAGTCCGCCTGGAGGCAGCGGAGCTGATGGTGGCCGCCGACGACACCGAGAGCTGGTCTCGGGCCGAGGAGTTGGTCCGTGGCCTGAGCCAGTCCAGCCGTCACCCCTGGACGTGGCTGGCCCGGGCGCGGAGGGTCCAGGTTCGGGCCGCCCTCCGGCGCGGAGACCTAGAGGCAGCGTGGGCGCGCCTGCAACCCTCGCTTGGGACCGGCGACGCCGAGTCGCTGACCTTGGCTGCGGACATCTTGCGAGCGCGGGGCGAGGCAGCGGCCGAGCCCGCCGAGGAGCGGGCCCTCGAGGCGCAGCGGCAAGCGGTCAACGCGGCAGGGGGGCTGGACCTCGACGTGGGTGACCCCCTAGCCGAGGCCCTCTCCTGCCTCCTGCGCGGGCGACGCCTGGTGGCGCGCGCCCAGCGCGGGACGGCCGACGACGAGCTGGAGCGGCCCGAGGGTCAAGCCCGGGGGCGGGAGGGCGCCGAGGCCTTGGGGCTGGATCTGCTCCGGCGGGCGACGCGCTTGGCGCCCTGGCTGGCCAGCGCGAGGGAGGCCCTCGGTCAGGCGCTCTCCGAGCGAGGAGAGGCTGGGGCGGCCCTTCAAGCGATCGGAAAGGGTCGTGCGACGACACGGGCGCTTCGCCTGCGGGCAGAGCTCTTGGCCGCTCAGAGCGACCACCAGGGCGCCTTGGTAGATCTGGCGCGGGCCCTGGACCGCGCTCCGCAGAACACCCCCAGTGAGAAGCGACTCCGGGCGCGGCTGCTCCTGGCTCGAGCTCGCTCACGCCTGGCTCTGGGGAGGACCCAGGAGGCCCTCGCCGACCTGAATCAGGCTGGAGGCCTGGACGGGCTCTTGCTCGAGGTGTTCGCAGAGCGGGCTCGGCTTCGGACCGAGGCGGGCGACGACGTAGGAGCCGAGGAGGACCGCAAGCGCGTGTTCCTGCTCCGGGAAGGCTACGTTCGTCGCTACGAGAGCTGTCGCTTGGCCTCCTGGCGGGCTGGGCTAGGACCCCAGGGCAACCACGTCGAGGCCCTCCGAGTCTTGGCGCCGGCCTTCGAGGTCGTGTCCCGCGAGCGAGACGCTGAGCGCCGGGCCGAGCTGCACCTGGTGCGGGCCTACATGCGCCTCCGCTCGCTGCGAGTCGCTGGCGCCCTGATCGACCTGGCGGCGATGCTCGAGTTGGGGCCGGCGCGCTCTTTCCGCCAGATCTATGACGAGGTCGTGAGCTTCCGCGGGAGCAGTCGGCTCGCGCTCCGGCTGGAGCCCATCGTGGAGCGAGTCCTCGCCCAGCGCGACGTCCAAGACGAGGTCGACCCAGACTTCCTGCACGCTTTCTCCGCCTTCGTGACGGTCGAGTTCGGCGGTGAGCCCTGCCCACAGTCGCTGCTCCGGGCGGGGCTGGCGGCCGTGGACCGCTACCTCGAGCGCCGGCCCGCGCATGTGGCAGCCCACCTCCTGCGAGCTGCGCTCTTGTTGGCGGACAGCCGGGCGGGCGCGGCCCTGGCGGCAGTTCAGATCGCGCTCGAGGAGCCAGCGCCTCAGGGCTACGCCCACTTCCTCCTGGCGCGGATCCAGGTCCGACAGCGCGACGCCTTGGGCGGCTTGCGCTCGCTGGAGCGAGCCGTGAGCGCGAACTTCGACGTCTTTCAGCGAATCGAGGAAGACGAAGAGCTGAGCTCTCTGCGCGCCTTGCCGCGCTACCCTCTAGTCGTGGCGATCGCGCAAGCTGGGAGCGCCCTGCGCCTCGTGCGCCGGGCCGAGCTGATCGCGCTCTCGCAGCCGCCGAGCGTTCAACGCCAAGTCCAGCAGGAGATGTTGACCCAGCTCGGGTCGGGCCTCGGATACCTCCGAGATCACCTCGACGAGGTCGACGCCGAAGTCGCGGCCGCCGAGGTCTACTTCCTTCGGGCTCGGATCAACAAGCGCCTCTCGGACCGGCGGAGCTCCCGGCGCGACCTAGTGGCGGCCCTCGAGCTCGATCCGCGCTTGCTCCGCGACCTCCGCCACGTGGCTGCGGCCTACCGAGCGCTGAAGCCCTTGACCGCCAGCGGCCTTCGAGGGATCCAGCCCTTGCCTGAGGAGCGCTTCCCGAGCGAAGTTCGCGAGGCGATCCCGGTCGTCCTGAGCCTCCTCCTCGGCGGCGAAGCGCCGAGCTCGAAGGCCCTCAAGCGGGCAGCCCGCCTCGTCGAGAGCGAGGACCGCACCCGCTGCCTGCTCTCGGTGATCCGCCTCGCCCAAGGTGAGACCCAGGCCGCGCTTCGCGCAGCGCGTGAGGCCAGCGAGGAGACCCCCGCCCTCTCAGCGTGGTTCGAGGCTCGGGCCCTCGCGACCGAGGGCAAGCTCGAGTCAGCCTTCCGCGCGCTCGAACGAGCCCGCGAGGCAGGCCTTCGGGGCCCCCTCCAAGACGACCCAGCTCTGAGCGCCGTCGCGGCCGAGGAGCGCTTCAAGCTCCTCTTCCCCAAGCTCCCCCTCGGCCGCTCGAGCCGCTGGCGCTAGCCGGACGAGTCCCCCTCGGACGCGCCTCGCCCCGGGGAGTCGCGGAGGAGGCTCGCGAACTCGCTCAGGACCCGCTCGGGATCGCTCTCCTGGGGACAGTGACCAATGTCTGGCAGGCGAACGATCCGAGCGCCGTCGAGGACGCGCTCCAGGCGCCTCTGATAACGTCGTCCAAGGACGCGGTCACGCGAGCCGAGGAGGCAGAGGGTCGGGACCCGCGCGCAGAGCTCCGGCGCCAGGGCCGCGACGTGCTTGGAGATCGGGCGCAGGGAGGCTGCGCTGGCGCAGGCCACGCGGTGGGCGTCGGGGCGCCTGAGGTGGCTGAACCCGCGCAGAACCTCGGCGTCCACCGGCAGGTCGCGGAAGGCCGTCAGGCGCAGGGCTCGCCGGTTGAAGGCTTCCTGGCCGGCCGTCAGGCGAAAGAGCCCACCCAGGGCGGGCTGTCCGAGGAAGCGGAAGGGGAGCCCGGGGAGGCGGAGGGAGGCACAGAGCGGGTTGATCAGCGCCAGGTGCTCGGTGGGGAAGCGGTGGGCCAGGTCGAGGGCTATGGCCCCGCCCAGGGAGTTGCCCACGGCGAGGGCTAAGCGCTCGACGCCTATGGCCGCTAGGGCCTCGTCGATCCAGCTCCGCCAGCAGGGGAGGTCGAGGGCTTCGCCTGGCTCGGGCCCCTCGCTGAGGCCGTAGCCGTAGAGGTCGAGGGCCAAGACGCGCTGACCGCGCTCGGCGAGGGGCTCGATGAGCTTGCGCCAGGTCCAAGACGAGTGCAGGAAGCCGTGCAAGAGCAGGATCGGAGCCCCGCGCTCGGGACCGATCGGTCCTAGGTCGACGAGGTGGGCCCGTCCTCGAGAGAGGTGGAGGAAGCGACTCGCGCGGTGCCAGCTCACGTCAGGCGGCGACCGCTTCTTGGGGAGGAAGCTCAGGCGCCTCGGGAGTGGGAGGAGGCTCGGGCGTCTTGGGGAAGGTCAGGGCCGCGAGGAGGAACACGACCCCTACGCCCAAGACGACGGCGCGAACGCCGGTCGGGTTGGCGGCCGTCTTGCCGAGGTCGAGGAGCGAGGTCGTGCCAATGGCCGCGAGGGCGTTGCCGAGGTTGATCGCGCCGCCGTTGAGGCCGAACACGGCGCCCTGGCGGTCCTGGCCGTCGGCGTCGGCGAAGGCCGCCAAGATCACGGGGGGGAGGGCCATTCCGGCCATGGCTGGGAGCCCAAGCAGCCCAAAACCGACGGCCCAGCGGAGCGGGGCCGGGGCCTCGCTAGAGCCCAGCACGGTGAGTCCTCCAAGGACGAGGAGGGTCAGGGCCCCTGTGGCGGCCGCGGCTCGAATCTGCCCGCCGGAGCGAATCCAGCGCGCGCTGACTCCGACCAGGGGGATCGTGAGGAGCATTCCGACGAAGAGGACGCCGTTGAGGCGGGCCGTGGCGGCCCGCGGCTCTTGGAGGAGGGCCTCGGTGATAAAGGGCGCCGCTATGACCAGGGCCGCGAAGCCGCCCTGGAGGAGGCCGTTGGCGACCAGGAAGCGGAGCAGGCCTGGGACGGCCGCGACCTCCTTGAGCTCTCGGGCGTAGCCGGCCAGTCCACCCGCCGCCGGCTCGCCCTCGGGCTCGGCCTCGCGGAGGAGGAGGGTCGCAGGCAGCACGGTCAGGCCGAGTCCGGCCAGCCCGAGCCAGGCTAGGGCGCCGAAGCCTTGAGCCTCGATGAGCTTGGGGCCGCCGAGGAGCGCGCAGCCGAGGCCGACCAGCGCTAGGACGGCGCCGGTCAGGCTCATGCGGACTCGGGTTCGCTCCTCAGCCGCGAGGGAGGGCAGGAGCGTCAGGTAGGGCCCAGCCACGAGGGTGAAGGCCAGGCAGTAGGTCGGGACCGCAAGCCAAGAGGGCGCCCAGCCCTGCCAGGTCCCAACGAAGGCCAGCGCCAGGATCGGGAGGCACACCAGGATCACCGGGCGTCGTCGCCCAAAGGGAGTTCGGAGTCGGTCCGAGAGCTGACCGATCCAGGGACCGGCGAGGGCTTGGAGGAGGAAGCCCAAGAGGAGGAAGACCCCGATCCCCTTGGCGGAGCCTATGGCAGCCGCCGCTCCGCCGGGGCCAACCCTGGCTTCGGGCGGGGCGTAGAAGTAGACGACCCACTGCTTGAAGAGGGTGTCGACCAGGATCACCCCTAGGAATCCCAAGGGGTAGAGCTCGTTGCGCAGCTTGCTCACGAGCTTCGCTGGAGGGAGGGCGTCAGGATCCGACCTAAGCCGCGGGGGCGGCGTCGGCTCCCTCAGGGGCGGCTCCCTCGGCGGCGGCTCCCTCGGGAGAAGCGTCGTCTGCGGACTCTTCCTCCTCCTCCGGCTTCCCGCCCAGGAAGAAGAACACAGCGAAGCAGCCGCCAGTGATGAACATGTCGGCCACGTTGAAGGTCGGCCAAATGTGGGTCCCGAACCAGTCGCGGGTCAGGTCGTAGAGCCAGGTCCCGACCGTGGCGTGGACGTCTATGAAGTCGCGGACGTAGCCGAAGACCATTCGGTCCCAGAAGTTGCCTCCGACGCCGGCCAGGACCAGGCCCATGATCAGCGCGGTCCGCAGGACCTTCTCTTCGGCGGCGTGGACGAAGTAGGGCAACCCGACGAAGGCCAGGATCGTCATCCCCATGAAGAGGCCCTGCTGGCCCTCGAACATGCTGAAGGCGGCGCCGAGGTTGCGGGCGTGGGTCCAGGAGAACCAGGACCACACGACGTGGGTGTCGCGCGGCTCGGGGAGGTAGTGGAACGCGACCTCCTTGCTGCCTATGTCGAGGGCCAAGCCGACCAGGAAGGCGGCTATGAAGATTCCCCAGCGGAGCGCTGCCCGGGGGGCGGGCGCGGCGGCCTTGGCGGGGGGGGTGTCTGGAGTCTTGCTCATGGAGGGAGTCGGGCTCTGGCTGTGGACCGACCGGTGCCTTCTAGGACGCGGCGGGAGGAGCTCGGGTTTAGAGGGGCTTCTCGTCGTGGAGGCGCTGGATCTCGTCGTTGAGGCGCTCGATCTGCATTTCGGCTGCGCGCTGGGACTCAGGCGTCCCCTTGTTGGCGAGGAGCTCGTCCTCGTAGAGCTGGCGCGCGTCGCGGAGGTAGCCCATGGCGAGGTCGTAGTGCATGGCCCGCTTGTCCTTCTTGAGGCGGTTGACGCCCAAGCGGACCTCCTTGTGGGCCTTGTCCTCGAGCTCCGTCGCCGCGTCCATGCAGGCGGGGCGGTCGGCGTGGTGCTCAACGGGGCTCGCGTTGCTGCTGGTGCAGGCGACGGAGAAGAGCGAGAGACTGGCGATCAGGAGCAGGCTGCGCACGTGGGACCTCCTAGGAGGCAGAGAGGGTATCGCGCCGAGGCCTCGCTTCCCAGCCTGCTCACGAGGGCTTGGCTCTGGGCCTAGGCGGATAGAATCGCGGCATGGGACCCCTCTTCGTGTTCTTCGTTCTGATCTCACTCCTCCTGACGGCTGGCGCTGTGGGGGCAGAGGTCCTGTCGCGCCGCGCCAAGGACGAGGAGGCCGAGTCGCGCTTGGAGGACGCCCACAAGCTCTACGACGCGGGACAGCTTGAGGAGGCCTCCCTGGCTTTAGAGGCGCTCCGACAAGGTCGGAAGACCGTGACCCGGGACTTGGGTCTCCTGCTCTTGGGCGAGATCTACCAGGACCTAGGTCTGCCCAAGCGGGCGTTGGAGGTGTTTCAGGAACACCAGCGTGATTACCCCGAGAGCCAGCGGGCGCTGGTGGTGGTTGATCGGATGAAGCGGGTCGGGGGAGAGGAGGCTTCGCCCTGGAAGCAGTTCCTCAAGACCAAGGAGCGAGAGTCGGCGACGCCGGCTGAGCGCTGGGCGCGACTCCACGAGTCGGCTACCAAGATCAAGGCGGGCGAGTTCAAGGAGGCCACGGAGCTCCTAGAGGACCTCGTGCGGCACCCCTCGCAGGCGGCGCCGGCTCGAGCCGAGGGCTTGGTCTTGCTCGCCGTCGCTCATGACGCGCTCGGGCAGGGCGGTCTCGCGAGCCGCCTCTACGGGCGCTTCTTGCGCGAATACGAGGACCAGCGCGAGTCGAGCGCGACCTTGGACTTGATGCTCCGGGCTGCCCAAGATCGCGCGCTGATGCTGCACCGGGACCGGAACGCGACCGCCACGCCCGAAGGCGTGAGCGAGATCGTCGGGATGGCCTTGGGCGTCTACGAAGAGAGCGTCCAGGAGGCAGCCGACGCTGCGAGCGCAGGCGAGGTCGCGAGCAGCGAGGAGGAGGAGACCGTGATCGAGGAGGCTGCCCCTGCCCCTCCGGTCGCGCGAAGCGTCTCCAAGGGCCAGGTCAAGGCCGACCTAGCGCGCCTCGACGTCGGCGCCCGCGTCGGTCCCTACGTCTTGGCGGAGAAGCTCGGAGAGGGCGGCTTCGGCGAGGTCTACCGCGGCCTGCTCCCGGTCGCGATCAAGGTCGCGAGGTCGTCTGAGGACGTCGAGCGCTTGCGGCACTTCGCCGACATGCAGGCCCGCGTCGAGAGCGATCGAATCGTGCGGCCCCTGGCCCTCGACTTGACCGCCGAGACGCCCTACGTCGTGATGGAGCTGGTGGAGGGTGCGACCCTCCGCGAGGTCCTAGCCATGGGTCAGCTCGAGCCGGGGGCCGCCCTGGCGCTCTCGCTGGAGGTCGCCCGGGCCCTGGCGGACACCCATGCCGTCGGCCTGGCGCACCTCGACCTCAAACCAGAGAACGTGCTCGTCTCGCGTGAAGGGCAGGTCAAGCTGACGGACTTCGATCTCGCGCGGAGCGCCGAGTCACCAGAGGGGCTGAACCTCTCTCTGGCCTTCACCCAGGCCGCCGCTCCCGCAGGCGGGACCCTGGCCTACATGTCGCCCGAGCAGCGAGCAGGCAAGGCGCTCGACGCTCGGAGCGACGTCTACACCTTCGGCGTGTGCCTCTTCGAGGCCCTGACCGGGACGATTCCGCAGCCGGGCGACAAGCCCAGCCAATACGTGGACGGGCTTCCGCAAGCTGTCGACGACCTCTTCGAGCGTTGCTACGCCCGCCAGGAGCGTCGCTACGCCAACGCAGGCGAACTCCTCGGAGACCTCGAGCGCGCCTTGGCAGACTACGAGGGGCCAAAGGTGTCCCTCGCTGACCTCGGTGCGCGAATTCGTGTGGCAGAGGAGCCGGTTGCAGAGGAACCGGTAGCAGAGGAGCCGGTAGCAGAGGAACCGGTAGCAGAGGAGCCGGTGGCAGAGGAGCCGGTGGCCGAGGAGCTGGTGGCCGAGGAGCCGGTGGCCGAGGAGCCGGTGGCCGAGGAGCCGGTTGCCGAGGAGCCGGTGGTGGCAGGAGACGAAGAGGAGGCCGCGGAGGCGCCTGAGGAGGCCCCTCTCGCTCCTCGTCCGGGCCTCGACGAGCAGATCGCCGCGAGGGCGGCGCGCGCGCGGGAGCGAAGCCGCCTCGACGAAGATGCTCCCGAGGCCACGACCGAGTAGACGCCCCGAAGCGTCTCCTGATCGACCTATCGATCCCTCAGGCACTCCCGCCTCCGACGAGGATTCGACGGGTCGATCGGATACAACATGCGCCAGATTCGTGACGCCTTCTCCGACCCGCGAATCCACGGTTCTCTGGCGCGAAGAGCTCTCTAGGGCGAATGATCTTCAACACCCTTCAGTTCTTGCCCTTCATAGCCATCGTGCTCTTGGTCCACCGCCTCGCCTCGTGGTCGACCAATCGGGTGTTCCTGCTCGTCGTCAGCTACCTCTTCTACGCGAGCTTCAACCCTCCTTACGCCCTGATTCTGCTCCTCTCGACCCTAGTCGACTACTGGGCGGGGAAGCGGATCCACGCCAGCGAGAAGCAATCGGTCCGGCGCGCGTTCCTCGTCCTGAGCTGCTGCACGAACCTGGGTGTCCTGGCCTTCTTCAAATACTCGAACTTCCTCGTCGAGAATCTCCAGTCGTTACTCTCGCTCGGTGGCGTCGTATGGGAGGGACCCCGGATGGACTTTGTCCTTCCAGTGGGAATCTCCTTTTACACCTTTCAGTCTCTGAGCTACACGATCGCGATCTATCGAAGACGACTCGAGCCTTCGTCATTTCTGGACTTTGCGCTCTTCGTCAGCTTCTTTACCCAGCTCGTGGCTGGGCCCATCGTGCGAGCCCGCGACTTCATCCCTCAGCTCGAGAAGAAGAAGACTCCCTCCCTGAGGGTCGTGAACCTCGGCCTGTTCCTGATCATTCGCGGCTATTTCAAGAAGGTCGTGATCGCCGACAACCTCGCCGGGTTAGTAGGGACGGTGTTCCTTGACCCGGGTGCCCAGCCCGCCGAGCTGCAGCTCCTCGGTGCGCTCTCCTTCACTGGCCAAATCTACTGCGACTTCTCTGGCTACAGCGACATCGCGATCGGGCTCAGCCTGATGATGGGCCTTCGTCTGCGGCGGAATTTCAACCTGCCCTACCTCGCGCGAGGGTTCTCGGACTTCTGGAAGCGTTGGCACATCTCCCTCTCCGAGTGGATTCGGGACTACCTCTACATTCCCCTCGGTGGGAATCGGGGGAGCAAGGCGCGAGCCATGTTCAACCTAGTCTTGACGATGGCGATCTGTGGTCTCTGGCATGGTGCGAGCTGGATGTTCGTCCTGTGGGGAGTCCTGCACGGGTTGTACCTAGTCGCCGAGCGCCTCTATGAGGGGATGTGCAAGTCGCTGGAGGCGAGAGGCTATGGAGTCCAGGCAGCCCGTGAGCTGGTCCCCTACAAGCTCTTGTCCACGCTCGTGACCTTCGTCCTCGTTGTGGTGGGTTGGGTGTTCTTTCGCGCGACGTCACTGGAAGACGCCATCGAGATCCTCCAGAGTGCTGCGCGAATCCAGAGCTTCAGCTTCGCACGGGAGGAGTGGCTCTATCTGCTGCTCCTCTTCGTCGTTCACGCAGTGCTCTTTCTGAACATCCACGTCCTCAAGATCCGCAGGGTTCATTGGATGTGGTATTCGCTCCTGGCTGGAGTGATGACATTCATGGTTATCACCGGTTGGGAGAGCAACAACGTGTTCATCTACTTTCAGTTCTAGCGATGCCCGACGCCCCCAAACCACTGACGACTCCTCCAGGTCAAGAGACGCTCGAGCAACAGCTCTCGCTCTATGTCCTGCTGACGGCCCTGACCGCGATGCTCTTGGTATGCGGGCGCGAGGTCCTGTTCTGGACTGGAATCGACGGGCTCTCAGCCCCGGTCGCGATCGCTGCGTGGACCCTAGTCGGGACGCTGTTCGCTGTTCTGTCCGCCATAGCCTTGCTTCGAACATGGGCCGTGACGAAGTTCGCGCGGATCGCTGACTCCACGACATTCAAGGTGTGCTTCTTGCTGGGCGGCCTCGCGTCGCTCCAGCTCCTTGCAGAGTCGGCTCTCCTTAGGTTGATTCCCAAGCTCTTTCTCTGCGCCTTGGTTTGGCTCTCGTTTCACTGGGGGCTTCGTAGGCTGAGAGGTTGGCAGGAGGGCTTGTTCCGGTTCGCGGGCTGGGCGAGGGAGCTCGCTATTCGCCTCTTTGCTCACTCGGCCCTGTCTGCGTCCCCTTCCGCCCCTAGCTCAGCCCGCTGGAGGGCACCGCTCTCGACCCTAGCAGTGCTCTTGATCCTCCTCTTACCTCACGAGTGGATGGTGCGAACGCACCTCTGGACGGGGGGGTTCATGGTGGAGGTGGGAGCGGACTCAGCCCTCGAAGCTCTGACTGAGGGGAAGGACTCCGAAGACCTGGTGATCTTCGGCTCCTCGCGAGCTAAGGAGTCGATCCGACCCCGACTGATAGAGGAAGGCTGTGAGCAGATCAAGAGCCCTGTGAACCGGGCAGGTCACTCGGTGACTTCGACAGATCAGGTTCGCGCGCTCGCGACTGAGCTTCACTCGAAGGACCCGTCGCGGAAGTCCTCGCCCGCTTTCCTGGTCTGCACTGTCGAGCCGCTCCACTTCACTGAGTCCAACGTGATTTACATCCGAGAGATTCGGGCTAAGTCCAGCTTGGACGTGGCTTCCTTCGAGAAGGTGCAAGAAGCCAATCGGGACCTCCAAAGGTGGCTCTCCGAGGTCTCGGGTGAGGCGGTCTACGGCACGCTCAAGTCTGCATCACCGACCCAACGGAGAAAACTCCCGCTCTGGACCGGCTTCTTCTCTGACGCAGGTTCTGGGCTCTTCGCTGACGGCCCAGCTGCGATCCCAGCTGCCTACAAGTTCAACGTCATCAATCGCGGTGCGCGGTGGTTCACGCGCGTCGTCTTTCGAGAGCTGGGCTATGAGGGGCACAAGCTTCACCTGTCGAAGGGCGCGACTCGAGGAGGTGCGTTCGCCGCCCACCTGTCGGAATACTCGCTCTACATCTTCCCTACCATCAGCGATCGCTTCTTCCCGCAATACCAGCTCGACCTAAAGACGATTCAGGAGGCAGGAACTCGGGTTCTTCTTCTTCGCCTCCCGATTCATCGTGACCTCTATTCCGCTGAGGAGAGCGCGTGGCCCGAGTTCAACGAGCACATGGCGAAGATCGGAGGAGACCTCGGGATCAGCTACGTGGACATGAACGTTGGCGTCGCCGAGGACTTCTGCAAGGACCCGAACTCATTCACCGACGGCTCCCACATGGAGCACGAGCGAACTGAGGAGTTCCATGAGTTCTTACTACCCGTCCTGCGGAGGGAACTCCTCGAACCGAAGTAGGCCAGGCTGCTCAGCCCGAGAGGGTTGTCGATAGGCTCTACGGAGTCAGGCTCAGCCTGCAGAGGAGGAAGACCGTGGTGGATCTCGCGGATGGGGAGACGGTCGAGGTTCAAGGGTCAGCTAGGGACCCCTATGTCCTGAGCAACGTTGACGGGGCCTACTCCTGCACCTGTCCGGCCTGGCGGAATCAGTCGCGCCCGATCGACCTCAGGACCTGCAAGCACCTCAAGAAGCTCCGCGGGGCGGCCCTCGAGGAGGAGCGGGTCGGGAAGGAGGCGGCGCGGGGGCCGGTCAAGCGCTCAGGCGCCAAGGCCGACGCGCCAGCCTTGCTCTTGGCCCATTCCTGGCAGCCCCATGAGGACCCTAGCGGCTGGTGGATGAGCGAGAAGCTGGACGGGGTCAGGGCCTATTGGGACGGGCAGCGCTTCGTCTCCCGCCTCGGCAACCCCTACCTGGCGCCGGCGTGGTTCACCGAAGCTCTCCCGCCGATCCCCCTCGACGGCGAGCTCTGGGTCGGTCGAGGACGTTTTCAGGAGACGGTCAGCATCGTCCGGCGCGCCAAGGGCGGCGAGCGCTGGAAGGAGGTCCGCTACCTGGTCTTCGACTCCCCTGGCGACCCCGCTCCCTTCGAGGAGCGCTACGCCGGCCTGCGTGAGCTCTTCCCCAGCGACTTCCCCTACGCGACCCGCGTCGTCCACGAGGCCTGCCGCGACCACGACCACCTCAGCGGGGAGCTGGCGCGGATCGAGGACCTCGGCGGCGAGGGCCTAATGCTCCGTGAGCCGGGCTCCCGCTACGAGAGCGGACGCTCGACGACCCTCCTCAAGGTCAAGTCCTTCCACGACGCCGAGGCGCGGGTGGTCGGCTACGTCGCGGGCCGCGGCAAGCACAAGGGCAAGGTCGGCTCGCTCAAGGTCGTGACCCCGAGCGGGATCGAGTTCTCGGTCGGGACCGGCCTCAAAGACCAAGAACGTAGCAAGCCGCCCGAGGTCGGGACCGTGATCACCTACCGCTACCAGGAGCTGACCAACAAGGGAGTCCCGCGCTTCCCCAGCTACCTCCGAGTGCGATCCGACGTCGAGTGGAGCGATCTCCAGGCGGGAGACTCGGCGCCCGCCAAGAAGAAGGCGCCCGCCAAGAAGAAGACGCCCGCCAAGAAGAAGGCGCCCGCCGAGAAGAAGGCTCCCGCCAAGAAGAAGGCGCCCGCCAAGAAGAAGGCTCCCCCCAAGGAGCGGACTCCCGCAAGTGCAGAGGCGGCTACCCCGGCAGGCGCCGGGGCGCTTCGCTACTTCGAGTTCAGCCAAGGCACCTCGAACAAGTTCTGGGAGGTGACCCTCGACGGGACGTCCTACACCGTCCGCTACGGACGGATCGGGACCCAGGGCCAGTCCAAGACCAAGGAGGCTGCGACGCCGGCGGCTGCCCAGGCCGCCGTCGACAAGCTCGTGAGCCAGAAGACCGGCAAGGGCTACGTCGAGCAGGGCACCTGAGCTCCGGCACTCCTCGTGTTTTTGGCCTGTCCCGCGCTCACTCTTCGCACGTTTATTGCCCACCAAGGACGGCAAGGACGCCAAGGAAGAAGCCCAGGATCGTCTCTCACGGACCAGGTCCCCAAGGGCTCACTGGCCAGGCTCTGGCCAATAGCCCCCGAGATAACGCCTCCAGCCCCCCTTCCAATCCTAGTGACGAACCAAGCGCGTCTCCGCGGTTCAAGCTCGCTCGCGCCACCAGCCCGTCGTCGTCCCGAGCTTGGCGTCCTTGGCGTCCTTGGCGCTTCGAGGCAAGCCTCCAGAAGCCCAACCCAGCGCGATCCTCAGGCCCACCGTGGCCGAGCCAACTGCGAAGGGCGCTCCTCCCTCACCAAGACGCTCTCAGCGACGCCCCTCCGCGTCCTCTGCGTCTCCGCGGTTCAAGCTCGCTCGCGCCACCAGCCAATCCTCGCTCGCCGAACGAAGCCCCTACCCGGTCTTGCGCCGCAGCGTGATCACGTTCCCTTGGCCCTCTGCGTAGTCATGGCTGAGCTCGAAGAGCGCCTTGAGCAAGGGCAGGCCGAGGCCGCTCCCGTCGAGGTTCTCCAGGGGGTCGTGACTCTCGGCGTGGGCCAGGGCAGCCTCGAAGTCGAAGCGGGGCCCCTTGCTCGTCACCGAGAGCACCAGCTCGCCGGGGGAGGTGTCGAGGCGGACTACGACCTCGCTGCCCGAGCCGTGGGCCTCGACCTCGTGCTCGACGACGTTGGCCACGAGCTCGGCGACGCCGAGGGCCAGGTCGTGCTGGAGGGCGGGGTCTGTGCCGAGGGCCCGGAGCGCGACCTCTAGGAGTTCGTTCAGGACTCGGATCGAGCCCATGACTGCGCTCGTGCGCAGCTCGAGGAAGGTGATCGCGCTCATTGGAGCGGCCCCAGGGCAGCCTCAGGGAGGCTAATGCCCATTCGCCTGAAGCGCTCGCCGAAGCGGGTCTCGTTGACCCAACGCCACTGGCCGAGGGGGCGACCGTCTGAGTCGTAGCCTTCGTGGTCGAAGGTGAAGACCTCGTTGAAGCAGGTCTTCTTCTCGGCGTCGAGGTAGGGCTCCACGATATGCGTCATCTTGCGCGTCCCGTCGGCGAAGCGGCTCAGGATCACCGCCACGTCCAGGGCGTCGACGACCATCCGGTGGAGCGAGAGCTCGCTGAAGCCAATGTTCCCGAAGAGCGAGATCGTGACCGCGCGCTCGATGAGGTCCTCGGGGCTGCTGGCGTGGATCGTGGTCATGGACCCGTCGTGGCCGCAGCGCATGGCCTGGAGGACGTCGATCATCTCGGCGCTGCGTGCCTCGCCGACCACGATCCGGTCGGCGCGCATTCGGAGCGCTTCGCGCACGAGCTGTCGCACGGTGACTTCTCCGGAGCCTTCGGTGTTCGTGGTCCGGGCCTGGAGGCGCACGACGTGATTGTGGGAGCGGGTGAAGTCCAGCTCGGCCAGCTCCTCGATCGTCACCAGACGCTCGAAGTCGGGGACCTGGGTCGCGAGGACGTTGAGGGTCGTGGTCTTGCCCGAGGCCGAGGGCCCGCCGATCGCGATGTTCAAGCGGGCCTTGACCGCGGCGCCTAGGTAGAAGGCCATCTCGGGGCAGATCGTGCCGCAAGCTATGAGGTCCTCGAGCTGGTTGTAGATCGCGCCGTATTTGCGAATCGTCAGGATCGGACCGTTGAGGGCGATGGGTGGGAGCACGGCGTGGACGCGCGAGCCGTCCTCCATGCGCCCGTCGAGGGTCGGGCTGCTGAAGTCGATCCGTCGCTCCATGCGCTCGGCGATCTTGCGAATGATGTGGGTCAGGTGCTGGGCGTCGCGGAAGCGGACCTCCGTCCGCACGATCTTGCCGTTGCGCTCGACGAGGACCTCGGCCGGTCCGTTGACCATGATCTCGGAGACGGCGGGGTCGTCGAGGAACTGCTGGAGGGGCCCAGCGCCGCCAATGTCGAGGGCGATGCGGCGGGCGACCCACTCCACGTCCTCGGGCGTCGGGCGAGGGTTCCAGCCCTTGGCCAGCTGACCGACGACGGCACGGGCGTCGTCCTCGAGCTGGCGCTTGACGTCCGCGCCCTTGGGGAGCCCGCGCGGCCCGAGCCAGGCTATGAAGCGAGGGAAGCTCTCGCGCTCGAGCTGGGCTCGCACCGAGTCGTACTCTTGGGTCTCGGTAGGGATCGAGCGCGCGGTGACCGAGAGGTTGCGCTCGATCTCGTCGAGGTCGAGGTCGAGGTCGCTCACGCCAGGCTCCCGAGCGCGGACGAGCGCTCCTCGGCGACCTTCATGACCGTCGCGAGCTTGGTGATCTCGAACACGCGCTTGATGTTCTCGTTCAGCCCGTAAAACGCGATCTTGCCCCCCTCTGGACGGATCCGCTTGAGGAGGCTCACGAACACGTTCAGCCCCGAGCTGTCGATCTGCTCCAGCTCGCTGGCGTCGACCAAGAGGCCCCGCAGGCCTTGGTCTGCCAAGGCCATCAGGTGGTCCTTGAGCTGGGGCGTAGCGTCGGCGTAGACCCGGCCCGCGAGGGTCAGCTCGTAGCGGCCGGCGTCTAGGGGCTTCGCCTGGTAGGCCTCGGGCACGTCAATCCTCCTCGGTGGAAGTGTCAGGTGGCGACGCTGAAGGGCTCGCGGCCCCCCAGCAGAGGCCGACGACGGTGATGTCATCTTCGGGTCGGCCTTCGTCGTCGAGTTCGATGACTTCGCCTAAGGCGCCGCCGACTTGGAGCTCGAGCTCCAGGTCGCGGTGGCGCAGGAGCTGCTCGCCGAAGCCCCCGTCGTAGCCGGGGTCGGCGCCGTCGGTGAAGAAGAACACGCGCTCGCCGGGGCTGAGCTGGATCGTGTCCGTCTCGTAAGTCATGGGGTCGATCCCGAGCAGGAGCCCGGAGCTGCCTATCGAGCGCTTCTCGCCGTTGGGGAGGAGTGCTATGGGCTGCGGGTGGCCGGCGTTGGCCATCCGCATCTCGCCGCTCCGGACGTCGAGGATCGCGTAGCACACGGCCGCGGTCGGATACTCCTCGAGGTGGGCGTCGATGAGGGCTTGGTTGAGGTCGCCCACGACGAGGTGCGGGTCGCGGAGCGCGCCCTTGGGCTCCTTGGGCTCGAGGTTCGAGCGCAGGAGGACCGTCAGGAGAGCGGCCCGGACGCCGTGGCCCACAGCGTCGAAGGTCGCGATCAGGACGTGGTGCTCGTCGAGTTGGCGGACGTCGTAGCTGTCGCCCGAGACGAACTCCTGGGGCAAGAACGCGGTCGAGAACTGAACGCTCGGTAGATCGGGGAGGCTGGCGGGGAGGAAGCTCCGCTGGAGGCGTGCAGCCAGGCGCAGGTTTCGCTCGAGGACGGTTCGCTGGGCCGAGAGGCGCTCGCGGTCTTGCTCGAGTTCGAGTCGCGTCCGAAAGCGCGCGACGGCGGTCTGGAGCCGGACGCGAGCCTCGTCGAGGTCCATGTCCGGTGTGAGGACTTCTATGGCGCCCGCCTCCCAAGCCGCGACTCGCTCCTCGGGGCCTCCGCTCAAGACGGCGATGACGCCGACGGACGCCTCGAGGCCATAGGCCTCGAGGACCTCGAACTGAGGTTCGTAGAGGACGGCGATCTCAGGGAGAGCGTCGACCTCGTAGAGGTCCTCTTGGAGGGCGGGTGATAGTTGGAGTTCAGTGCGTGGGTCTTCCACGGGGACAGGATCCCCCCAAGAGGGGAGGGGCGCAACGCCGGAGCGACGCTCTTCTGGGAGCGGCTGCCCAGCGACGCGGCCAGCTGACCTAGCCGTCCGCGAGATGCTCGAAGCCTTCCATGGATCTCCTTTGGCCGCCAGGCTAGCGTGAGTCCGGCTCCTCCGGTGCTGGCCTGGGGGTCGGAGAAGCGACGCTCTCGGCTTCGCTGGTCTTCTGCTGGGCCGCGATCTTTTCGGTGACCCGCGTCAGGTCCGCCCCGCGGGCGAGCCCCCCCAGCAGATAGAACTTGAGCGCGCGCGAAAGGTCGACCTCCAACCCTAAGGCGTGCTCGGGCCCGAACTCGTAGGCCTCGGCCAGGCGCAGGGAGCAGTCGGTTTGCCCCCTGAGCGCCGCCTCTTCGAGGAGCTGAAGGGCCTCGGCCTTGGCCTCGTCATTGGGCGGAGGTTCGCCGTCGAGGACCGAGAGGCTGAGCCGGGCCTTGGCCTCCGCGTCCTGGTCTCGCTCGATCTGCTCGCGCCAGAGGGCGCGCGCTCGATCAACCTGGCCTTCTTCGTGGAGCCGGATGCCGAGAGCGGTCTGGGCGCGAGGGTTGCCGCGCCGGGCGGCGCGCCGCAGGATCTCGAGTCCACGCGGGACGTCACGCTTCGTGCCTCGACCGTCTAGGTGGTGCTGCGCGACCCAGACCGTCGCCAGCTCGTGGCCGCGGGAAGAGGCCCAGCGAGCCAGGCGCAGGGCCCCGGCGGGGTCGCTCGCGACCTTCTCGCGAGAGAGTGCGGCGGTCGCCCGCGGGTCTCCTAGGCGAGAGCCCTCCCGGAGGAGCCTGGTGTACTCCTCCGGTCTTTGGCGTTTGATCTTGAGGGCGAGCTCGTAGCGCGCCTCGACGGAGCCGCGCTGGATCGCCTCGCGGTAGTTGATCTCGGCCCTGTCCAAGTCGCGACCGACCCCTCGGGCGTAGCGAAAGGCGTCGCCTATAGCCTTGGACGCGCTCCCGACCTGATCCCCTTGAGCTCCGCCCAGGTAGAGCAGGCCCTCCTCGACGCGCCGCTCGCTCCAGAGGAGGAGCTCGCCGAGTCGGACCTGGGCCTCCTTGTCGCCAGTCTTTTTCGCGGCGAGGTAGAAGATCTCAGCTTCCCGACGCTTGCCGCGAGTGGCGTGAAGGTCCCCTAGCCAGCGCAGTCCGCAGCCTTCGCCCTCGCTCTCGAGGTCCTTGCAGTAGCCCTGGGCAGCCAAGGGATCGGCAGAGCGACCCTTGGTCAGGACGCGCGCGAGGGCCAGGGTGGCCTCTCGTGAGCCCCTCTCGTGCAGCCGACGAAGGGCAGCGATCGCACTCCGCCGCTGGGCCTCGTCTCCGTGGCCGGCCACGAGGATCTCGGCCAGGGGCGCCGCGCTCTCGACGACTCCCTCGCGGAGGAGCACGAGGTAGGCCGCGAGGGCCCCGTCACCGTCCACCAGGTCAGGGTCCTCCCAGAGCGGCGAGGCCCGGCGCAGGGTCTCCTCCAAGGGGGTCGGCGTGGGCGTCGGCGTGGGTGTCGCGACCGGCGTGGGCGGCTTAGCGAGGGTCGGTGGGGTCAAGGCGCGCTTGGCGACGTAGAGCCCCAACAAGGCGGTCGTCGCGACGGTCAAGGCGCCAGCCACGAGGACGGAGCGTTTCGCGCGCTCCTGTCCCTGGCTGAGGACGGAGTCGAAGACGCCCGCTTGCCAGTCGCGGAGGGCTTGGCTCAGAGCTGCCGCGCTCGCGGGGCGGTCACGAGGCTCCTTGGCCAAGCACCCGAGGACGATCGCCTCGAGCTCAGGCGGGACCGGAGCGAGCTCACTCGGGGGCTGAGGTGCCTTGGTCAGGACGGCTGTGACCGTGGCGAAGTTGCTCCCCCCGGAGAAGGGGGGCTGCCCGGTCAGGAGCGAGTAGAGCGTCGCGCCTAGGGAGTAGACGTCGGAGGTGGGGCCGATTCGGGCGCGCTCCCCGCCGGCCTGCTCTGGTGGCATGAAGGAGGGGGTCCCAAGCATTTGCCCCGTCTTGGTCATTCCTCCCTCGTCAATCCGAGCGATGCCGAAGTCGGCCAGGCGCGGCTCGTCTCCTTCGAGGAGGACGTTGTCGGGCTTGATGTCGCGGTGGATCACACCCGCTTGGTGGGCGTGCTCGACGCCGTCGCAAAGTCGCGCCATGAGCTCGACGGCTTGCTCGACCTCGAAGCGCCCCCGCTCCTTGAGGAGGTCGCGGAGCGAGCGACCTTGGACGAACTCACTGACGAGGTAGACCCGGTTGCCCTCGCGGGACAAGTCGTGGACGGCGACCAGGTTCTTGTGGCGGAGGCGGGCTGCGGCGCGGGCTTCGATCTCGAAGCGCTGGGCCTGAGTCTCGCCTTCGGTCAAGACGAGCTTGATCGCGACGAGGCGGTCGACGCGCGTGTCGCGAGCGCGATACACGACGCCCATGGCTCCGCGGCCGAGCTCGGCTTCGAGGAGGTAGGGGCCTAGCTGTTGGGGGAGATCCGGCACTGGCTAGTCCTGATCGGGAGCTTCGCCAGGATCTGAAGTCTCCAGGGCGGGACGAGGCAATGAGACCTCGCGAGGACCTGGGTAGAGGAGGCCGGCTTCGGTCTCGAAGAGGGTCGTGACGAGGTAGCGCGAGGGAACGCCCGCTTCGCGCGGGACGGTGATCTTGGCCCTGACCTGACCCTCGCCGTCTGGTCGGAGCGCGCCCTCAGCCAGGGGTGGCTCGGCCCGGAGCAGGCGCCAGTCGCTGCGCCGATAGTCGGCTGGGAGCGCGAAGACCCGGTAGGCCCCCGCGGTCGGCGCCAGCTCTGGCTGCCAGCCCTGGAGGAGGAGCTCGATCTCAGCGGCGCCGGGTTGGCTCGCGCGGACGCGGGCGAGGTAGGTCTGAGGGCCATGCAGACGACGCCCTTCGCCGGGGTGGCTGACCTGGACCGCGTAAGGAGAGTGTCCGTGGACGACGTAGGTCTCGTCGTCGCCGCGCTCCTTGGCCCAGGTCTGAAACTCGCTCGGGATCGCCTCGCTCAGGGGGACGCCGGGGTCGGCGCAGCCCAGCAACCAAGGGAGCAGGAGGATGCCCAGCAGGGCTCTGGTTCGCGTCGCCACGTGAGCTTCCAGGGTCGGGCGCTCGAGGGCGCCGGTGAGCAGTGACCATACCTCTTGGCTGTAGAGGGAGGTCGCTCGGTTCCGCGACAGCCTCCGCTCGCTGGGGCAGCCGCGAGGAGGCCCGCCTTACTCGGACCAGATCGGGCTCGTGATGGCGCCGCGGCTGAAGCCCCAGTGCATGCGGTCTAGGTTGAGGACCTTGTCGTATTCGTGGGGGAGACGAATCGTGGGGAAGCGGGTCCCGACGCTGACTTGGAATCCGAGGGGGAGGGCGAAGTTAGAGAGCGCCTGCGCGCCGCTGCCGGAGGCCACGGCTCCGCTCGTAGCCAGGACCTGGAATGCGCTGCTGACCTTGCTCCACTCGACCTTCTCGAACACGTCGACGCGGGTCCAGGTCCGGCGGGTGGCGGTGTTGCTCCAGGTGAAGGTCTCGTCGTTGCTCGTGATCGCCCACTGGAAGATCGTCTGTCCGTCCTGGACGATATCGACGCGCCCGTCGAGGGCGTTCTGGACGCGGACTTGGAAGTTCACCGCTCGGTTGAGGGGGACCGAGTCGCCGATGATCGACTCGAACACGCCGTCGCCGTCGGCGTCGGCGCGGTACTCGAGCTCGGGACCTTGGTCGGCCCCGACCCAGGTCCGGCCGGCGCGGATCCCGGCCGCGATCTTCTTCTCGGTGTTGTCGTCGGCGTAGACGCGAGTCGTGGGGATCCCGGGGAAGGTGATCGAGTGACGGTCGCCGCCGCCGACGATGGCCTTCTTGCGCCCGGCGTTGAGCTGCGCCTCCCAGAACTTGAGGGCTTGGTAGCTCGCGCCGCCGCCTCGGATCGAGGTCGCGTAGCGGATCTCGGGGTTGGCGTCTTCGCCAATGGTGTTCAGCCCGAGGCCGGCGACCTTGTCGTCCACGTCCTGGGCTGTGGCGTCCTTGTAGCCCTTGGGGAAGTTCCAGTAGGCGTTCCAGACCTCGACGGCGTCGAAGGTCCGCGAGAGCCACACGTGGACCTTGCTGTCTTGGCAAGGGTGGTTGGCTATGACCGCGCCGCCTTGGCGATGCGCGTCGTCGTAGGCGTCTTGGACTTGAGCGTTGAGGGTCGCGGCGCCGAGGGTGCTGTCGATCTCAGGGACGAGGGCGTCGAGGCCGACCATGCCTATGTGAACGGTGCCGCCCCACTCCTCACCGTCGAGGATCGTGAGGTTCGCGACGTAGGTCGGGTCGTTGACCTGATCGAAGGTCCGGTGATCCGTGAGGGCCATGTAGTCGAGGCCCTGAACCTCGCCGAGGTAGAAGCAGGTCCCGGGCGAATCACCACCTTGGCGGTGAGCGTCGTTGGAGTAGGGCGAGGAGTGGCTGTGGAGGTCGCCCTTGTACCACTGGCCGACGCCTGCCCCGGGGACGATGGCGGCCTGAGTGGTGAGGGGAGCCGCGCCGGAGGTGACCGAGGTCGGGGTCCCCGACTGAGTCGCGGCGGCGGTCGAAGCCGCGCCTCCGCCACTTCCTCCGCCGGAGCAGCCAGCCAGAGCCAGGCTCAATGCGATGGGCGCGCCTAGGGTCAGGGCGCCCGTCAGGAGCGACGTCAGGGTGTGAGTCCGCATGGATCCGCCTTCTCTCTCGAGGATGGCGGAATTTGCAATTTAGGTGCCGATACAAGTCGTTCGGAAAGCGCACGTTGCGCTATCAGCCAAGTCCAGATCCCGAAAACGGGATCCCGACGCTTTTAGATCGCGAGCTGCATTCCGCTGTCGACGATGCCGCGAACGGTCTCGATGGCCACCTCGATGTCGCGATGGATCTTGACCGTCCGCCGGGCGAGGCCGCGCAGGTTCAGGCAGCGGTCGGCGTCGAAGGCGGGGCCGACGACGAGATGGAGCCGGAGGCCGGCGTCGATGCCTTGCTCGAGGCTGTAGGAGCCGAGGCTGTCTATGGAGGCGAGATCCCGAAGGTCTAGGATCAAGCGCTGGACGCCTTCTCGGGCCAGATCCTCGAGCTGATTGCCTAGTTGGCGCGCGCGGCGCCCTCGCAGCTTGCCCGAGAACTGAATGATCCCAACCCGTGGACCCAGGTAGGTCACGGATTCGGACGGTTTACTCGCAGACTGATCTGAATCGCTGCTCATCACCAAAACCCCTTCTGGAAGAGTCGCAGCAATCAGATTCGCAACTGCAGGACCTGAACCTAAACCCTTGTCGATTCGAAGGGTCAGGCCAGGTGGTCGGTCCGATTTCGGGAAATCAGGGGTCCCTGTCCGTTCGGAGCGGGGACTCTGTTCCCACCTAGGCGGCGTCGTCGAAGGTGAAGCCGGGGCAGGCGTGGTCGTCGATATCGCGTTGATCGACCGGGTAGCGCCCGCAGGTCCCGTAGTACCAGTAGTCGGTCTGGTAGATCTTGCAGTAGTACTCCTTGGCCTCCTTGTCCTCGCCCAAGAAGATGCAGTCGTACTGCCGGCAGCACTTCGCGCAGCGGGTGCAGGCGCCGCGGCGGCGGTCGATGGCCGCCTTGACCTTGTCCGGGCCCATGACCAGGTTGTACTTGATCATGCGCACGATGGACCCGTGGCGAATGTGCACGACCAAGGTCTTCATGCAGTAGCCGAGGGTCTGGAAGTAGTTCTTCGCGATGCTCGAGTCCTTGGCTTCGTGGGCCATGACGAAGGGCAGGATCGGGAAGAAGGGAATCGCCAGGACCAGGCGGAGGGTGTAGAGGACGGCCTTGACGCGCGAGTAGCTGAAGCCGTTGACCTCGTTGCTCTTCCTCAACTCCTCTTCGTCCGTCAGCGGTGCCACGGTCGCCGTCGCTGCGACGGGAAGGGGACGCGGTCCTGAGCTCATGAGGGTCCTTTCCTGGCTACCGAAGCCGGGAAGAGCGAGTCAGCAAGCACTGGACCACTCGAGCGAGTCGAGCCAAGTCGCGCCAAGGCCGCTGATTTACCGGGGGAGGACCTTAGCCCAAGCGAGAAGAGCGTTCAACGTCGAACACGAAGGGTCAGGCTTTCCTGACCCCGCCGGAGCTCGAAGGGCTGAGCCCCCTCTTGGAGGGCGAGCCGACGAAGCTCCTGAAGGCTGGAGAGCTGCTTGCCAGAGACCTTGAGGACCAGATCCCCTGGGCGGAGCCCTGCGCGGGACGCGGCCCCGTCGGGGGCGACTTCGACGACTACGGCACCGAGCGCCTTGGCGTCGAGCTTGGCCGCGCGCCGGTCGAAGAAGGTCAGCTCGCGGAGGGTCAGGCCGAGCTCGCTCACGATCACGCGCTCGGCAGACTCGGGGCGGACGGGGCTGCGCGAGAGGCGGATTCGGATCTCCTGGTTCTTGCCCGCGCGCCGGACGACGAAGGGGATCTCCTCGCCGACGACGTAGTCAGCCACGAGGTCGTCGAGGCGCTCGCCAGGGTCGAGGTCGAGGGGCTCGCCATCCATCTTGAGGAGCACGTCGCCGACCTTGATTCCTGCGATCTGGGCGGGCCCCTCGTAGACCTCGCTGACGTGGACGCCGACCTCGGTGTCGGCGCCGGTCCGACGCGCGAGCTCAGCGGTCAGGGCCTGGGTCTTGGCCCCGATCCAGGGGCGGGCCCGAGGTGCGTCACTCTCGACGAGGGCCTCCTTGGGAGGCGACTTGGCGAGCTTGGCCAGGTCGCTCAGCGAGAGCAAGCGGCCCTCGCGGGCCGCAGCCCAGGCGCCGGGCTGAATCGCGCGCCGTCCACTCGGGAGGGTTCCTTGGCTGACGATCCCTACGGCCTCTCCGTTGGGCCGGACGACGAGCGAGCCTATGGCGCGAGCGTTGCGAGGCGTCAGGGCGCTGCCCTTGGCGCTCGTGAGCGCGACGCGGGCGCCCTCTATGGCTGGGGCGTGCCCGAAGGCTCCTCGGCTGAGGTAGCAGGTGTAGAGGGGTTCGCCGAGCTGGAGGGGCTTGGTCTTCGCGAAGGCGAGGGGCTTGAGGCCGGCCAGACCGCTCTCATTGACACGCACGGCCGCCAGGCCGCTGCTGGGATCGCGTCCGACCCACATCGCTTGGCGGATCTGGCCTTCGGCGCCCACGACCCGGACTTCACCGACGGCGACGGGGCCGCCGCCTCCGATCAGGTCATAGGCCGGGCCGGCAGGGTCCAAGCCAGCCGCAGGGAAGAGGATCAGGCCCTTGGCGTCGACGACCACGCCCGCCAGGCTGACCTCGTGGGTCCGAGCCATGGCGCCCCCGATTCCAGGCATTCGCTCGACGCGGACGCGGACTCGCGCCAGGACCCGGACCAGTGAGCCTTGGCTCTTGGCCAGGACCGCGCGGCGGGTCTTGCCTTCCTCGTCCGCAAAGGACGGCGTGCTGCAGATCGTCAGGAGCCCCGCGAGGAGCAAAACGGGTGTCGAGCGCATGGAGCCTCCAGGAAGGATCAGGCTAGGCGGGCACTCTACCGTAGGTCTGCGGGGCGGTCTTTGAGCGGCGCCGCGTCGAATGTTCAGCCTAGAGGCGGCAGGTAATGGAGCTCTCCGCCGAGTCGTCGGAGGCCCGTGACCGGGTCGTAGTCGGCCGCCCTCGGAAAGGGCGTCGCGACCTCGCCGTCAATCTCGACAGCTTCGGGGTGCTCCCACCCAACGATCAGGTCCTGGGCGATCGCGAAGCGACGTCCGGGTTCACTTGGCGCCTCGCAGGCGAAGGTCGCGCAGGCTCCAAACTCCTCACGGCACTCGGCGTGGTGGACCGTTCGGCATGCTGCGCAGGACTCGACGATCTCGCCTGCCGCGAAGTCCTCGCGACAGAAGGGGCAGCGGTGGCCCCGCTCCTCGATCGAGGGCTCGAGGACCTCCTCTGCATTGACGAGGCGGATCAGCCCCACGATCTTGATGAGGACGAAAGCCAGGCCGACGGCGGTCGCGACGACGGGCATTCCGCTGGGCCAGGCCCAGGTCAGGATCACGAGGGCGCAGAGCGCAGCCACCCAGCGACGTACGCGCTTTGGGGCGTTGCTGGGTGCAGCCGGGGGCGCCTCCGGCTGCAGTGACTCCGGGTCGCTCGTCCTCTGCTCTTGTCTTAGGGGGAGGCCCTTTGCGAGGGCTGAGCCAATATCCTCGGAGGGCTCCGCGAGGGAGCCTAGCTTTGGGTTCTTCCGGTGCTTCTCTTTCATGAGGCGACTCGTCGGTGGAGGACGCGCTGCGCCGCCGCAGCCAGCTGCTCGGGGCTGGGCCGCGCAGCCTGGTAGGGAGTGGCAGAGGCGGGTTGATCGAGCACGATCGGTTCGTCGCGGGGGGCCCTGAGGGCTCCCGAGCTGGGATCGCGGCGGATGAGGATCTTGCGGCGGACCTTGGGGACCGCCCTCACGCGAGGCTTGCCGCTCTTGCTGACCAAGAACTGATCGCCCTGGCTTCGGAGGGTGCGCTTGCGCTTGCGACAGCCTAGGGTCGCGCAGACTCGCCACTCCTCACGGCAGCCCTGGTGGTAAAGGGTTCCGCAGCCGACGCAGGTCTCGACGACCTCTTCTGCTTCGAAGTCTGCGTGGCAGAGTGGACAGCGTTGTCCCTCCGCGACGCTGAGAGTCTTGGTCGGTCGCTTGGGAGCCCGCGCGGCGCGCTCTTTCGAGCCCGCTGAGATCACGAGGGCGAGGCAGCCAAGCACGACCCCGACCACGAGGCCTGCCCAGCCGAAGATGCCGACTAGGCAGGCCGCCATGTAGAGGAGTGCGCAGAACCAACCGCCCTTTGAACGGTCTGTCACGAGAGGACTCCCATACGGCGCACGAGTCGAACGCGGCAAGCCGCGCCGAAGAGAGCTGCGGTGTCGCAGCCCAAGACGGCGCACTGGTTCCACTCCTCCAAGCACTCGGAGTGATAGATCGTCAGGCAGCCCTCGCAGGGCGCCGCGCGCTCAGAGTCGTTGAAGCACTCGAGGCAGAGGGGGCAGCGGAGCGTCCTCGGGAGAGCGAGCTCCTGCTCCTCGTCCTTCTCGGAGAGGCGATCCCAGGCAGCGACGCTGCCTAGGGTCATGGCTCCGATGACCAGGCTCCCGCTGATGGGGCGGGCGACCGGCGCCAGGGCGAAGACCATCAGGATGGTGGCCAGGCCGATTCCTGCCACCGAGCGTGTCAGGCGGCGGGAAGGGGCGGGCTCTGGCGTGCGCAGGGGACGGACGGAGAGTAGAGGCGGGGTTGAGTCGACCTCTGACGGGGCGGGGGTCGGCTTCGTGATGTTGGGGCGCTTGCGTTCGTAGGCCCAGAGGCCGCAGGTCGCGCCCATTGCCACGTAGGCCGTGGCCAGCACGCCGATTCGACCGGTGCCCATGATCGAGGCCAGTACGCAGGCGGCGACGCTCAATCCGAAGCAAGCCTTGAGGAGCGCGCGTTCTCTAGCTTGGATCTTCATGAAGAGCGTCTTTCCGGGCCGCGACCGTCGGCCCCAGTGACCACACCTGCGCACGTCCGGTCGTGACGCGCGGCGGGGCGACGTGCCCCAACAAAGAAGAGGAGAGGGATGCGCTTCGCGACCGCCGGAGAACCGACGGTCGCGCGCGCGCGGAGGAAGTCAGCGAGGCGAGCGCGGAGGGGAGGAGCTCCCAACTGGGGAGATACCTCTCGTCCCTCGCGCCACGCCACGCTTGCCCTCCTAGCCGCGCTGCAGGGAGGGGGGCAGCTCGTCGTCAGCGACGAGCAGGACCTCGGTCCCGTGACCGTTGCCATTGCCATGGCCATTGCCGTTGCCCTTGCCGTTGTTGGCGAACTCGCCAACTCCGGCCGCGACCGCAGCCTTGACCTTGTTCATGACGTCGTCCTTGCCGACTCCGGCATGCTCCATGAGCCCCTTAATGAGGGGCAGGAGCGCCGTTCCCTGCGCCAGCGTCGTCAGACCAAGCCCGAGAGGGGTCTTGCCCATCTCGCCCATGAAGTCGCCTCCGTTGCCATTGCCAGCACCTCCAATGCCGCCTCCGATCTGAAGCACCTTCATTTCGCCGATCACCTCGGCGCTCTTGACGAACTCCCGGACGACCTCAGGCGAGACCTTGATCGCCTGCTCTGCAGCCCTGAGCATCAGGATCCGCGAGTCGACCGAGTTCTCGGCCTCGACCATCAGCCTGCGAGCTTCCGCAGAGGCCTCGCCCTCTTTGACGAGGGCCTCGGCCAAGCGAATCTTCGCGACAGCTTCCTTGTCACAGGCCTCGGCTCGAGCGTGAGCCTCGACGCGGATCTTGTCCGCCTCGGCCTCAGCCGTGATCCGAACCTTGGCAGCCTGAGCCTCCGCGTCGAGTTCAGCCGCCTGCTTGGTGGCTTCCGCCGCCAGGCGGAGCTCGTCCGCTTCAGCCTGCGCCGCCAGGCGCGTCTCGTCGGCCGCCGCGTTGGCGCGCTCACGCACCGCCGCAGCCAGACCCTTGGCCTCAGCCTCCGCAGCCTCGGCGCGCGCCTTCTTGACCTCACGGTCAGCCTGCGCTTGACGCTCGGCCTTGTAGGCCTCCTCGTCCGCCTTGATCTGCGCCTGCTCGGCGACCTCCTTCGACTTGATCACCGCGATCTCCTTTTCGCGGCGGGCTTTGGCGGTCAACTCGGCAGTCGTGATCGACTCGATCGCAGCCGCCTCTTCGGCAACCGCCGCAGCCTTCTCGGCCTCGGCTGCAGCCTTGAGGGTCTCAGCGTTCGCGAGCGCGACCGCCTTCTCAACCTCAGCGACCTCAACCGCGCGACGCTTGTCGATCTCAGCTGCCTCGATCGCCTTTTGCTTGTCGATCTCGGCCGCCTCGACGGTCTTCTGCTTCTCGATCTCTGCAGCTTGCACGGCACGGGCCGCGGCAATCTGCGCCGTCCGCTCACCCTCTTGCATAGCCGCGTTGGCGCGGGCAATGGCTTCCTGGCGAACCAGGTCGCGGGTAGCGACGGACTCCTCTTGGGCGATCTTGGCGTTCTCGACCTCGCGCTTTTGCGCGAGGGCCGCTTCCGCCGCAGCCTGCTCTTGCTCGAGGACGGCCATCCGTTCCTCGGCCTTCTTCTGGGCGCGGTATTCCGCGACCTCCTTGGCCTGCTCGGCCTCGAGGAAAGCTCGCTCCTTCTCCAAAGAGAGGGCGCGCTTGCGGGCCGCCACGTCCTGTTGCTGGATCGTGACTTCCTTCTCGCGCTCGATCTCGTTGACCTCTTGTTGGGCCTTCGAAACCGTCATCTCGATGTTACGGAGACCTTCCGCGTCGAAGACGTCGCTGGGGTCCATCTCCGACTTGGCGAGCTGCTTGAACTCGGTGAGCGAGGTGCTCTCGAGCTTGAGGCCGTTCTTCCGGAGCTCATCGACGAGCGCCTTCTTGACGGCCTCCGCGAACTCCTCACGCTGGGCGTGGAGGTCGTGGAAGCTCTTGTTCGCCGCGACGCCCCGAAGCGCGTCGGTCAGCTTGCCCTCGACGATCTCGGCCAGGACGCCTTCGTCCACGTTGCGGGAGCCGAAGCTCCGCGCTGCGCTGACGACGGCCTCTTCCGTGTCGTCGACCTTGATGTAGAGCTCCATCGTGCAGCAGGCCTTGATCTTGTCAGCCGTGACAAGGGCCAGGTGCGCGCTGCGCTCCACGGTCAGCGTGATCGTGCGCAGGCTAACGCGCATCACTTGCTGGAGGACGGGCAGCACGAGCATGCCGCCTCCGATCACGACGTTGGTGCCGCCCATTCCCGTTCGCACGATGGCCTCGTCCGCGGCGCACTTCTGATAGAAGCGCTTGACGAGGAGTCCGAGGCCGAACACGAAGACGAAGAAGGCAGCGATTGATCCGCCGAGGATCAACCAGAAGGGGTCATTGAGTGATGGCATGGGTGCCTCCGTTAGACGTCGGGATGGGTGAAGAATGAAGAGCAACGACCGCGCGGTGTTTCTTGACGTCGTAAGAGACGACCACCACGGTGTTGCCGCGATCGATCTGCTCGCCGTTCGAGCGGACCACCACGTAGTTGGAACCTCCATTGACCTGCAGGCAGACTTCGCCGTATTCGGCGTCGACCCGCAGTGAGGTGACACGACCGGTTTTCCCGACCAGGTCGCTAAGGGACTCGGCCTTGCCGCTGACCCTCAAGAAGGGCACGACGAGGCGCACGATTCGCTTCGTTCCCCAGAGACCCAGCAAGAAGCTGAGCGGCAGGGTGAGCGAGAGCGAGACAGGGGTGAGCGCTCCGGTGACCCGGAACGCGGCGTAGCTGAGGAGCAACCCGCTCACGCCGAAGGAGAGGCCAAAGGCCTGCCCGACGACCGAGAGAGGAACCCGCCCGACGCCCAGGGGCGCCAGGATCTTGAGCAGGCTCATGCCCGCTCCGTGATCGACCTCCGCGTCCGCGTCTGCGTCGACATCGACGTCTGCGTCCACGTCGACATCCGCGTCGAGGTCGACATCCGCGTCCAGGTCGAAGTCGACATCGACATCCGCGTCGAGGTCGACGTCAACGTCGGTCTCGAGGCCGAGCGAGATTCCACCCAAGAGGAGCAGGAGGAACTGGAGGACCGTGAAGGCCACCGTCAGCGCCAGGGGCACAACGAATGGCAGCAATAGGGGCGAGTTCAGCGTCATGCCGGATCTCCTTTCAGCGGGGGTTGCTTGAGAGGAGAACTGTCGCAATTCCAACAATGGCCGTCAAGAAGATACCGTTATTGACGGGGCTGTAGTGAGTTACGTGAGTCTGCGTGCTGCGGGAACAATGGGGACGCTAAGCTGAAAGACCTCGTAATTGCCTAAGCAACAGAGGGTTAGAGAGTATTCACCCCTCGTGTAGCCGTCAAAGTAATTTTGACGATTCCGTTAAGTTCTTTGTGTGTGGACCAACAGGAGCTGCTTCCCCGTTGACGGTCATTCTTCCGAGCTGCTCGGGTCCTCTACCTGCACCCAGCGCTCGTTCAGACGGCGGAGCGCCGGGATCAGCACCCAGGTCGCGATTCCGAGGAGCAGGAGGCCCAAGGAGCCTGAGACGAAGAGGCCCGCGCCGGGCCGGAGCTCGACTAGGGAGTAGAGCGCGGCTCCCATGAGCGCGACGCCGAGGAAGAGCCTCACGAGAGTGGGGCCCAGAGGTGTCTTCTGCGGAGCAGCCTGCTCGATTAGCTCCAGCGCGACGATCCCGTGATCCTGTAGATCACTCCAGACTTTCCGGGGCTCCGCGAGGGGGCAGACGAGCCGATCGGGCCGCTCGCCGGTTTGGACGAACCATCGAGCGGCCACACCTTGCTGGTCGTCCCCAACGGACTCCCGGCAAGAGAGGACAAGGATCCGAGGGTGAGCCTCGGCGCCGACGATCGAGGTCCAGGGGGACTGGAGAGTCCTGCCTGGCTCGCGGCGCAGCACACGGCGGTCGGTCAGGACGACCTCGCCGTTCGCGTGCCTGAGGTAGGCCACCACGGTCATCCCGAGCAGGGAGAGCGCGGCGAGCGCCATCACGCCGGTCAGAACGGTCATGGCGGAGAGCTGGGGCTCGAAGCGGGGCGGGTGAGACACCAGCTGGAGACTCATGGAGAACAGAGTCGCTCCAAGGGACATGCCCATCGGACTGCGCGCGAAGGAGGCGAGGGGGCGAGGCCGCCGCTCACTCCACAAGACACGCTCTCCGGGCTCAGGCTCGAAGGTCGGGAGCTCTTGGAGCATTCGCTGGTGAGCGGTCTAGCTAGCCGACCAGAAGCGCGAGGGCCTCGAGCTCGATCCGCTCCTTGCTCACGGCCTCCACGACGCGGTCGTAGACATCTGTCGGCTGACCGCGGCTGGCGGCGCCAGCGCGGCTCGGAGCCAGAGCGTCGCGGAGTTGGCCCGCGGCGTCCTCGGCCAGGGGCGCGCGCTCGGCGCGAACGCGCTCGAGGGCCAGGTCGACGCCAGCCCTCACGCACGCCAGGAGGGTCTGGAGGGGGATCGCTTCGCAGAGGGCGTCGGGGTCGACCTTGGGCTCGACCTCCTTGCCGACGAAGGGGGCCAGCGCCACGTTGCGAGCGGCGCGATCCGTGACCGGCTTGGCCAGCTCAGCCTGGCCGGGGAAGAGCGCCACGACTTCGGCGTAAGGCTCCTCCCAGAGCGCGCGCTGAGCGCGGCGGGCGAGGCCGGGGGGGAGGGTGTCGGTGTCGGGGCGGCAGCGGGCGACGACGACCAGCGCCAGGCGGCCAGGCCAACCGGCACCGAGCTCACGGCGGATCACGGTCAAGCGTCCGTCGCCCTTGGGGTCACGGGCGTCGCGCACGAGGGCGTCTATGAAGGGGTGGCCAGGGGCGAACACGCCCAGCCCCTCGCGCTCGCGCGCGCAGATCGGATCGAAGGTCCCGCGAAGACGTCTTCGCTCGCCGGTGCCTTCGTCGGGGAGTCCTGGGAGCTCGCGCGGGAGTCCGTCCACGCGCCAGCTGACGTTCCACTCACGCTGACCCGAGGAGTCGAGGCGGAGCCGCGCGCTGCGGGCCCAGGCCCGGAGCTCTTGGGCGTCGCCCTCGATCCCGGCCTCTTCGAGGGCCTCACCGAGCTCGGTCGCCTCTTCCAGGCGGGCGGGCGAGAGGTCGTGGGCGCGGGCTGTGGCGCTCGGCTCGCGGAGGGCCAGGGCGGCCTCGGCCGTGGCCGGGTCGCTGAGGGCTTCGCTCAGCGCCAGGCGCTGGGCGGGCCAAGCAGAGACCCGCTCGGCCTGGCTGCGCTGGGCGGCCAGGGCCTCGCTCAGCTCGTCGCTCCCGCGGAGCACGACCTGACCCTCGACGTCGTCGAGCTCGGCCCAGGTCAGGCGCGAGAGGTCAAGGGGCTGGCCAAGGCGAACGACGAGCTCGGCTGAACCGACGCGGCGTCCTCCGCTGACGATCTCGTCGCTGACTAGGACGCAGCAGGCTGCCTGGGAGCGGAAGCGCTGGAGGACCTCGGCTCGCTCGGTCTCCTCGAGGGCGTCGTGGAGGACCGCGACGGCCTCTTCGCCGAGGCGGCGTCCGAGGCCCTTGCCGGCGGCCTCGACGGCGGCGGCGCCGCCTTGAACCAAGACGATGGCGGCGTCACCGCCATCTACGAGGTGGTCCTCGATCCGGGTCGTGAGCGCGCCGAGGGCGGCCCAGCCTTCTCGAGCCCAGTGGTCGAGGTGGGGGAGGGCGGCTTCGATCCACTCCCCCTCGCCGGGAGCTGCGGGGGCTCCCACCAAGAGCTCGTCCGTCAGGAGCGCGGCCTCACCGGGGCTGGGCTGGAGCGCGAAGAGGTCGGCCAGACCTTCCACCGGATAGGTCGCGCCGAGGGACTGGGCGCGCTCGCTGAGGAGAGCTTGGACAGCGCCGGGCCCGCCGGAGCTGGCCTCCCAGAGGCGCTCTCGATAGGCGAGGGCCAGGGGCTCGCCCGCCACGATGGGCATGCTGGCGAGGTGGTCTAGCCAAGCCGTCTCGCCGAGCTCCGGCTCGAAGACCTGATCCGTTGCGCTAGACGAGGCCTCGAGGCCGCTCTCGTGGGCCACGATCAGGCGCGGGTCGAGACCGCACTCCTCGGAGAGGTAGGTCCGCAGTGCGTCTATGTCCTCGGAGGACGCGAGCTCCTGGGCGTAGGCGTCCTTGGGGAGATGCTTCTTGGCCGCGGCCAGGAGGCTCGCGTCGTCTGGGCTGGCGACGAGCGCCTCCCAGAGCGGCGTCAGGGCTTTGGCGCGCTTGGCCAAGTCCGAGGCCTCGACCTCCAGGCCCGTCAGGGCGAGCCAGTTCGCGACCTCCTTGGGCTCCAGGTCGAGGGGCGGGGGGATCAGGGCCAGGCAAGCGGCGGCGGCGGCGGCTCCGCCAGCTAGCCACTCGCGGAGGTCGTCGCCGAGGAGCTGAGCGCCTTCGACGGCGACCAGGTCCCAGCGGAGCATGTCCAGCGAGTCGCGGAGGTCTGGCTCCCGAGCCAGGGCCACCGCGCTCACGACGAGGCAGGGGCTGCTCGAGAGGACCTCTTCCCGCAGGAAGTCAGGTGTCTGCTGCCAGCGAACCAGGTCGATGTGCGTGGTCGAGCGGCCGCCGTGGTCCAGGAAGAGACGCGAGGCCCAGGAGCGGGTCGCGCCGCCGGGGACGACGATGAGGGCGCGAGCGTTGGGGTCGTCGTGAGCGAGAGCCAGCCAGACTAGGCCGCAGGCGTCGCGGCGCTCACGGGCTGTCGGGAGCGCGAGCACCGCGCGGGGGTCCGTGGAGTAGAGGACCCGCTGAGCGGCCGCGATGGAGACGGGCGAGAGGGGGCGTCGCGTCGCGAGCCAGGGGGGGAGACCCTCGGCCTCGCCGCTCCAGCCCGCGGCCTTGTCGTAGAGGTTCCAGCGCGCGAAGAAGCGCCAGCCGCCTCGCCAGCGCAGGGCCTGGAGCAGGTCGAGGGGGTCTCCTGAGGCGGGGCCGATCGGTTCGATCTCGGTCTCGGAGAGCTCCTCGACCGTCTCGCCGACGAGGACGTTGTAGTACCAGGGCTCACCGGTCTCTTGCTCGCAGAAGCCTTGGACCACGCCCTCTGCGCCCTTGACAGTCCGCACGCTCTGGCCGGGGTGGATCCAGAGTCGGCGGACCGTGTCTCCCTGGCGCACCACTCGCGGCTGCTCGTCCGACTCGAAGAGGACATCGGCTGCCCGAGTCTCCTCGTCGTACTGCAGGACTCGCCCGACACCGGCTTCGGGAGCCTCGACGTCGCGCACCAACGCACCTGGGGGAAACACGGGCACCTCCATTGGGGCGGAGATCATAGGGAGTCTCAGGCTCGCTGCCCGATCCGTCGGACGATTTCTCAAGGCGGCCCGAAATCGAGCCGAAAGGGAGGGGGACTGCGCCCGGACTCCGGCCGCCGAGGAGGACCCGTGCAACAGGCTATCGACGCCTTCCTAGACTGCCTCGAGGCCGAGCGGGACGCCTCGCCGAACACCCTCCTGGCCTATCGCTCGGACCTCGCCCTGCTCCTCGAGACCCTGGGGCCCGAAGCCAAGCCGACGAAGGTCTGCGCCCGCGACCTCCGCCAGCACCTCTGCGCCCTCGGCGAGCGCGGCCTCAAGCCCCGCAGCGTGGCGCGCCACCTCGCGGCCTGCCGGTCGCTCTTTCGCTTCCTCAGAGAGGAGGGCTGGATCAAAGACGACCCCTGCGAAGGCGTGGCTCATGCCCGCCAAGGATCCCCGATTCCCCGTGTCTTGAACGCGGCTCAGGTCGAGGCCCTCCTGGAAGCCCCCACCGGCCCCGCGCCCCTGGCCGTGCGCGATCGGGCGCTGCTGGAGCTCCTCTACGCGACCGGCGCCCGGGCCAGCGAGGTCGCGAGCCTCCCCCTCCGGGCGGCGGAAGAAGCCCTGGCCAGCGCCGGCGAGGACCTGGTCGTGCTCCGCCTCCTCGGCAAGGGCCGCAAGGAGCGCCAGACTCCGCTGGGCGAGCGCGCCAGCGTGGCCCTCCAGACCTACCTCCGCGAGGGCCGCCCGCGCCTAGCGGCCCGCCGCCGCGGCCGGGCAGCGGCGCGCTGTTTTCTCAGTCGCGCGGGGCGCCATTTGTCCAGGATTGACGTGTTTAGGGTCGTCCGGCGCCACTTGGCGGGGGCTGGGATCCCGACCAGCGCGGCCTCGCCCCATACCCTCCGCCACAGCTTCGCGACTCACCTCGTCGAGCACGGGGCGGACCTGCGCGTGGTTCAGGAGCTCTTGGGCCACAGCCGAGTCACGACGACCCAGGTCTATACGCACCTCGACGGGGCGCGCCTGGCCAGGGTCCACGCCCAGTTCCACCCAGATCCTTAGGGAGGCTGCGCTGAGGGGTGACGCCGTGGTCAGCCTAAGAAGGCAGCAGGCCAGGCTGCCCTAGTCCAGAGGCGGCGGCTGGAGCTCGAGGAGCTCGAAGGCTTCGAGGCGGGCAGCCGTTCGTCCCTCGAGCTCGAGGCCGAAGTAGGCCTCCTTCATCGTGACCTCGCGGACGCCTTCTAGGGTGCGGAGGCGGATGCCGTCCACGAAGAGGGTCATTTGGCGGGCTTCGAGGTTGTAGTAGAGGGTGACCTCTCGGAAGCGATCGGGATCGGGGTCGATCGGAGCAGGAAGTCGCCAGCTGACAGCCTTGCCGCGGCCCATGGACGAGGCGCTGACCAAGAGCTTGACGCCGGGCCCGTCGCTCGCGGCGTAGCGGAACCGGAGCCGACCGTAGTGTCCCTTGCGGGCCGTCCAGAGCGTCGAGCCGCCCTTGCCGACGAGGCGCTCCTCCTCAGCGCTCCAGCCCTCGCTGAGCTTGAACCCGACCAGGGACTTGGGGCGGTTGCGGAGGACGTATTGGCCGCGCGCCAGGCCCTGGGGCTGGTGGCTCTCCTCGACCTCGAGGCGAGACAGCTCGCGGCTCAGGAGGGCCTTGCGCAGCTCGGGCGCGACGTCAGGGTTCTCGTCCTTGCGCCACTCGAGGCGGAGCTCGTTCAGCTTGAGGTCCCCCACGGCGGCTGCGCCAAGGTGCAGCTCCTTAGGGGGCCGCCCGAAGAGTTTGCTCGGAGCCTCGAGCTTCTCGTTCGGGCGGCGGTAGAAGAACTCGCGCGTCGAGTCGTCGTCGGCGCGGTCGAAGATCATGAACTTGTTCTTGTTGAGCTTCCGCCGGCGGGTGTCGCCGACGCCCTTGAGGGGCCGGCCGTTGAAGAGGATCTTCCAGCCGGCGTCGGGGTCGAGCTCTTGGGTCACGCCCGAGAGGTAGAAGCTGAGGGGAGTCTTGGCCCTGGCTTGAAACTCGAGGCTGCCCTCGTGGCTGACGAGGTCGTAGAGCTCGAGCTCGAGGCGCGCGTTCTCGGTCTGAAGGGTCCCTGACCTGAGCTCGGCTCGGAAAGGGCGGTCGCCGGTCTGCTCGAAGGGGGTGATCTCGAAGTCTTGGATCGGCTCGGGCTTCTTGAAGCGCCACTCCAGCTCACGCCCGGCCTTGGCCTTGGAGTTGGCGCCCAGGAGAGTCGGGAGGGGACGATAGAGAAGGAGCGCGCTGAGGTAGGCCTCGCGCCGCTCGACGTAGGCCCGGCTGCGCCCGTAGTCACGCAGGTAGCGGACGAGCTCCTGCTCGTGAATCTTGGGGTTCCGGCGCTTGCGGGCCACCTCGCGCCAAGCCTCGCCGGCGGCGTCCTCGTAAGCGCGCCAGGCCTCCGGGCGCGCGGTCCCCAGCCACACGATCAAGGCGCGTCGCCGCAGGACAGCGTTTCGGGCCTGATCGCGCTCGACGTCGGTCGTCTCGAGGGACGCGACCAAGTCGTCGTCGAGCTCGGTCTCGCCCAGGCGGCGGTAGAGCCCGAGGACGGCGAGGGCGTAGTGCGCGCTGGCGTTGTTGGCCTCCTTGTCCCGGCGATCGATGACGACCTTGCGGAGGTTCTTCAGAGAGAGCTCGCAGGGGTCGACGTCGATCCGCTGCTCCTTGCCGAGGTCGAGGCGGAGGAGGTCGCCTTCAATGACCTCCAAGTTGCGGCCGTCGTAGCGCTCGCCGCTCCCGTAGAGGTTCAGGGTCTGGACCAGCTTGGGATCCTCTTCGATTCGGCGCGCCACGAGGGCCCGGAGGGCGATCAGCGTCTTGGCGTCGTGCTGGAGCTCCTCCAAGAAGCGCTCGTGGAGCGTGAGCTCGCGGTCTCTCTGCAGCTCGGCGAGCTCGGCCAGGGCCAACTCCGTGTCGCCGCTCGCCATGGGCAGGAAAACTCGCGCGTCGAGGCGCCGAATCAGGTCCTTGGCGAGCTCGGGGCTCAGGGTCTCCTTGAGCGCTAGGGCACCGCCGCCGCGCTCTTCTCGAGGGGGTTGGAGGGTCACGCGAGCCAGGTCGACAGGGGTCCGAGTCCGGGCGGGCGTGGGACTCGGCGTGGCGGCCGAGGTCTCTGGGCTAGGCTGGGGGCTGGCTTGTGGGCGAGCGCTGGGCCTCGGCCGAGGCGTCCGCGAAGGACGAGGGGAGGAAGTGGCTTTGGGCCGCGGCGTCTTGGAGGGCGTGGCCTTGGGCGGAGTCTTGGAGTGCGTCGTCTTGCCAGACCCCGTCTGGCTGGGCGTCTCGCGGGGGCTTCGACTCGGCGTCTGGCTGGGAGAGGTCGCGACCTGCTCGCCAGAGTCCATTCCGATCACGAGGCCCACGATCACGAGGGTGAAGATCAGGGCTGTGGCCCCGACCGCGAGGGCCACGGCCTTGTTGCGCTGGAACCAGCGCCGGCCCTCACCCAGAGCGCCCGAGAGGCCCGAGACGCCTTCGACGCCGAGGCCCTTGCGGTGCTTGATCAGGTCCTCGTAGAAGGCGCCGGCGTCGGGGTAGCGGTGCGCGGGGTCCTTCTCGAGGGCTCGCACCACCATGGCGTCAATGTCTGGGTGGAGGTGCGGCTTGAGGCGCGTCGGGCGCGGCGGCTCGGTGGTCAGGATCTTGTTGCCGACCTCGGCCGCGGTCTCGCCGAGGAAGGGGCGGACCCCGGTCGTGATCTCGTAGAGGATCACCCCCAGGGAGAACACGTCGGCCCGAGCGTCAATGTGTTTGGCGCTCTTGAGCTGCTCGGGAGCCATGTAGTAGGGCGTGCCGAGGGCCGAGCCTGTCCGCGTCATGCCGACGCCTTGGTCGAGGATCTTGGCCAGGCCGAAGTCGAGGACCTTGCCGCGGTTGTCCCTAGCGTCGACCAAGACGTTCTGCGGCTTGAGGTCGCGGTGGATCACGTTCCGCTCGTGAGCGTGAGCCATGGCCGCGCAGATGTCCTCGAAGACCTGCATGTTCTCGGCGTCCTCGAGCTCGTTTCGCTCGAGGAGCTTCTCGAAGTCGCGGCCCTGGACGTAGTCCATGGTGTACCAGTCGAAGGGACCCTGCCGGCCGTAGTCGTAGACCCTCACGATGCACTCGTGCTCGAGGCGGCGCATGGCCTCGACCTCGCGGCGGAAGCGCTGGCGGCGGCGATCGGCGCCGACGCCTTGGGCGCCGAGGAGGACCTTGAGGGCGAACACTTCGCCGTCCTCTTTCTTGGCGGTGTAGATCACGCCCATTCCGCCGCGACCAATGGCCGCGATCAGGGTGTAGTGGCCCAGGACGTCGCCAGGCTCGGGCGGGTCCGCGTCCTCTTCGTCCTCCTCGGAGCTCATGAACATGTCGGGCGGGGGCGCCTGATAGTCGCCGCTCTCCGTGCTCGGCCCTGACCCTCCGCTCCGGCTGCTGCCTCCGCTCCCGGCGCTGTCCGCGGTGGACATGATCTCGCTGGGGTCGAGGGTGTCGAAGGTCAGCCCCATCTCTGGCATGGAAGAGTTCGAGTCGCCCGATCCCTTGGAGCCCTTGGAGCCGTGCGAGCCCATGGGCGTCGCGCCGAGGGGAGGCGTCGCGAGGGTCAGCTCGTCGGGGAACTCGATCTCTCCGTCGTCGGCAGGCAGCAGGAGGTCGTCGGTGGCGGGAGGGCGGCTGCTCGGGAGGACCTCGCCGTATTCCATCGTCCGCATCATGGGATCGGAGGTCGGCTCGGGCTGGCTCGGGAGCGGGGCGAGGTCGAGGCCCCCAGCGGCAGGCTGGGGCCGGCTGGGGATCACCCGGTCGAACTCCATCGTCCGCTCGACCACGGGGTCTGGGTCAGCCAGCCCGGGTCCGCTCCCGTCTGGGTTCAGCACGACCGGGAAGGGGCTCGTGTTCTTGTCCGGCCCGCCTGCAGCGGTAGCCTCCGGCGTCAGGACGACGGGATAGTTGGAGGTCTGCTCCCCCAGAAGCCCCGGCGCGGCCGCGCCGCCCACTGAGACGACGCCGCTCGTCCGCGAGGCCGAAGCAGGGGCCAATGTGCTCTGGAGGCGTCGAGCCCCAGCCGCGTCGACGACGCCGCGCGACTGCAGGAGCTGCAGGAAGCTGGCGTCCACGCCCTTGCGCAGATAGCCCTCGTATTCCTGATACAGCCCACGCAGCGCGGCCTGATCGGCGAGCCCCAGGCGCACCGCCTCACGGGCCACGCTCGCCGCTTGCTTGAGCGCCTGCTGGGGACTCATACCGCTCCACGGATTCCCGACGCGGGAAGCCTAGACCAGCCTAGCGCTCAGGGACCCCTCTGCGCAATCGAGGAAGGGGTCCTGTGGGTCTTTCCTGCCATCCTGGGAGGGAGGCTTGGGTGGAGGCTAGATCAGGACCAAGCCCTATACTCCTCAGCCATGCCCAGCTTGATCGTCCTCGACGGGCCCAACCAGGGCGCAGTGTTCACCCTCCTCCCCGACCGAAATCGGGTCGGGCGCGATCCCCTGAGCGAGGTCGTGGTCCTCGACGAGGCCGCCTCGAGGGCCCACGCCGAGGTGATCTGGGACGCCTCCGCTGAGCGTTTTCGGCTCCGAGATTTGGGGAGCCGCAACGGGACGATTCTCAACGGGTTCCCCGCCGAAGGTGAAACCGAGCTTCAGGCCGGAGACGAGCTGCGAGTCGGCGAGAGCGTGCTCCTCTTCAACGCTGAGGACGCCCCGCCGCTGCGGACAGGGCGCAGCACCCTGATCCTCCCAGGGGAAGCGCGAGACCCTGAGCTCCCTGCGGCGCCCCCCCTGGGGTTGGAGCCTGCCCCGCGGCTGCTCGGCGAGAGCCCCCTGCTCCGAAAGGTGCTCACTGCAGCGAGCCGCTGCGCGCGCCTCGACGTGAGCGTCCTGATCCTCGGCGAGACAGGGACGGGGAAGGAGCTGGTGGCCGAGGCCATTCACCGGGCGAGTCCGCGTCGAGCTGGACCCCTGGTGACCCTCAACGCCGCCACCCTGACCGGCGCCCTCTGCGAGAGCGAGCTCTTCGGCCACGAGCGCGGTGCGTTTACAGGGGCATTGGCGCGGCGCGCGGGCTGCTTCGAGCGGGCAGACGGGGGGACCCTCTTCCTCGACGAGATCGGAGAGCTTCCGTCAGAGACCCAAGCCAAGCTCCTGCGAGTCCTAGAGACCCAGGCCTTTTCCCGGCTCGGAGGCGCAGAGGCCATCACCTCGGACTTCCGGCTCGTGGCGGCGACTCACCGCGATCTCCACGCCATGGTCGAGGAGGGGACCTTTCGCGCGGACCTCCTGTTCCGCTTCGACGTAGCGCGGCTGCGGCTCCCGCCGCTGCGCGAGCGGAAGGGCGACGTCAAGCTCTTGGCCGAGTTCTTCCTGCGGACCCTCGCCGCTCGGATGGCCTCGCCGGTTCGTGGGATCGACCCAGAAGGCTTGGCGCTCCTCGAGCAGTCGCCCTTCCCCGGGAACGTCCGCGAGCTGCGGAACTGGATCGAGCGCGCCCTGATCTTCGCCGAGCACGAGGTATTGTCCGTGAAGGACCTCCAGGGCGCTGGCGGCCTCCCGAGTCCCGCGACGCGGGTCGAGGGGGACGAGGCTCCGATCCTGCCCTTGGCCGAAGTCGAGCGGCGCGAGATCGAGCGCGCGCTCCGCGCGACCGAGGGCAACAAGACGCGGGCTGCGCTCCTGCTCGGGATCGACCGCAAGACTCTCTACGGAAAGATCCAGCGCCACGGACTCGAACCGTGAGCAGTCCCGGCGAAGTCTTCGGCGACTACACCCTGGTGGGTCTGCTCGGGAGAGGCGCCATGGGCGAGGTTTGGCTCGCCGAGCACGCGAGCGGGGCGCGAGTTGCCCTCAAGCTCATGAGCGGAGAGCTCGAGGTCGAGAGCCAAGCCGCGGCTCGCTTCGCGCGCGAGATCGAGATCCTTGCGGGCCTCGACCACCCCGGAATCACTCGAGCTCAGAGCGGCCTCGAGCGCTCGGGCGATCGCCTCTACTACGCCATGGAGCTCGTGTTGGGACGCAACCTGGCCGCGGTCCTCGACGCCGGAGGTCCCCTGGAGCCAGTCCAAGCGCGGGCCCTGACTCGAGACGTGTTGGGAGCGCTCCAAGCTGCCCACGAGGCCGGCGTCGTCCACCGCGACGTGAAGCCCAGCAACGTGCTCCTCGACCGACGCGGCCGGGCTCGCCTGACGGACTTCGGCCTGGCTCGGGCAGGCAACCGCTCTCGCCTGACTCTCGACGCTGCGCTCCTGGGGACGCCGGCCTATATGAGCCCTGAGCAAGCAGAGGGTCACGAAGCGACACCGGCCAGCGACCTCTACGCTGTGGGTGCCCTGCTCTTCGAACTCCTGACCGGCGCTCCGCCCTTCAAGGCTGAGAGCCCGCTCGCCCTCCTGCGTCAGCACGTCGGGACTCCCGCTCCGCTCCTCTCGACGCTGCTCCCCGGCTGTCCGCCACCGCTCGAGGAGGCGCTGGCGCGAGCTCTAGCCAAGGACCCCCAGGCGCGCTTCGCTTCAGCTGAGGCCATGGCCCTCGCCCTCGAGGAGGGCCCGGGCGTGAGCGAGGGCAGCTCCGAGGCAGGGACGACGCTCGTGGTCCGAGTGGCCGAGACCGCAGCGCTCCAGCCCCTTCCGCTCCTGGACGAGGTTTCAGAGGCTAGGTCGAGGGCGACAGAGCCTCCTCCTCGGCGAGCCGGCGGACTCCTGGGGGTCCTGACCTTGGGGAGCGTCCTCGTGCTCGGGGGGCTCCTGGCGGCCGTCGCGCTGCGGGAGCCCGCGACGCCCAGGCCCTCGCTCGCGGCCTCGCCCTCAACTAGCCCAATCGCGACTCCAGCACAGTCCGCGACCGCGACCCCGACCCCGACCTCGGCGGCGACTCCGGCGCTGAACCTTCAGCTGGTTCAACTCCAGCTCCGCGACGGGAGACGGCTGAGCGCGAGTCTGGTCCGGATCGACTCCAGCGGCCTGACCTGCCGCCTCCCCGAGGGGGACCTAGTGACCTTCGGCTCAGGCGAGCTCCTGAGCTGGGAACACGGGGAGCGGGAAGATTCGCCGCGGTGATCCTCCCCGCCCAGACCCTCGACTCACCGAGATCAAAGCGCTTAGCGCTCGGCGCTCCCTTCGCGAAGGGCTGGGCTCACCTCAACGGGAGCCACTAATGCTGCGCCACTTCCTCTCACTTCTCCTCGTCTTGACCTTGGCTAGCGGCCTCTGGGCCGCCGAGCCAACCCGCGTGACCGTCACCTTCCGCAACGGCAAGACCCTCCAGGGAGAGCTCGTCTCTTTCAGCGAGGGCAACTATCGGCTTCGAACCGCGGGCGGCGTGGTCGTCGTTGCGGCTAGCCGCGTCGCTCGGGTCGAGGTCCGACTCGCACCCGCTGAGTTGTGCGCCGCCGAGGAGGCAGCCAACGAGCTGGCTCTAAAGAGTGCCGGCGCCAAGCTCCCCCTGGGACTCTTCGCTGTGGTCGCCGAGGGGAAAGTCCTGGGGTCGCGGCCCACGCTGGCTGAGGCGCGCGAGCTTGCCAAGCGCCAAGCCCCCGACGCCGCACATTGCCTCGTGTTTCGCGTCGGAGAGGAGATCCCTCGCGAGGTGGCCCTCGGCTCCTCGCCGACGCTCCTGAACATTGGCGGTTCGCTCCTCGACGCTCTCGGCGGCAAGGTCCACAAGGCCAAGGACCAGCCGGACGAGCTCCGCTTCTCGACGGGGACAGGCGAGCTCCGCTTCCGCGCCCAACGCGGTCAGTTCATGGTGCCCCTCCTCCTAGGGCCGGCCGACGGTCGCCTCGAGCTCGCTCGACTTCGCGTCACGCGCACCTACACCGGAGCTCTCACGATCCCTCATGAGCTAGCTGTCCGCGCGGGACTCTTTCGCCACGCCCTGCCGGGGCGAGTCAAGATCGAGCTCTCCGAGAAGCGCGTGGTCTCGGCGCGTCCGGTGCGGGTTCGGGTCGCCATGGGGGGCCTCGACCTTGATCGCGAGCTGATCGCCCACGTGCTTCCGCCTGAGCCCAAGCCGCCAGCGGCCAAGGCGGGGGTGATCGACGTCGAGGCCAAGGGAGAAGACCTGCAGATCGTGATGGAGCGAATCGCGGCCAAGGCCAAGCGAACGATCCTCGTCGACCCCAACGTGTCGGAGTCCGTCACGGTCAGCCTCCGGGAGATCCCCTGGCGAGACGCCGTCGAGGTGATCGCCAAGATGACTCGTTGCCAGGTCGTCGAGCGAGGTCAGGTCCTGATGTTGACGCAACCTCCCCACGTCACAATCGACTTCCGTGACGCGAGCGTTCGGACAGTGATCCAACTCCTCGCGGCCTACTCGGGGAAGAACATCGTGATCGCGGCCGAGGTCAAGGGCACCGTGACCGTCGACTTCAACGAGGTCGATTGGCTCGTCGCTTTACGACAACTCGTCAAGATGGTCGGTGCCAAGGCGTACATGGTGGACGACGTGGTGCGGGTCTACATGCCGAAGGCGGGGGTCGTCGAGGACTTGCCGAAAGCTGGAGCCTGGGCGCCCAAGCTCCCGGAGGGTCCCGATCTTCCCCGGGTCACCCTCGAGGCCAAGGACTTGGATCTGCGGACTGCCCTGGCCTCCGTCGCCAAGCAGTCAGGGCGCGTGCTCCTGGTGGACCCCACCGTCGAGGAGAAGGTCACAGCCAAGATCCGAAACCGCCCCTGGCCGGAGGCCCTCCGAGTGCTCGCTCAGCTCAGTCGGTGCTCCCTCGAAGAGCGTCGAGGAGTGATTCTCCTCGCCCAGCCGCCGAGGGTCACGATCCAGTTTACGGACGCCAACGTTCGAACCGTGGTCCAGCTGCTCGCGGCCTACTCCGGGAAGACGATCCAGCTCTCACCCGCAGTGAAGGGGACCCTGACGCTCGACCTCAAGGAGGTCGATTGGCGGGTAGCCCTGCGGGAGATCGCCGCGACGGTCGGCGCCCGGGTCGAGTTGACTGAGAAGGGCGGTGTGGTGGTTCCGAGGTCTGCCTCGAAGAGCCCTCGTTAGGGTTGGCTCGTTTATTGGGGGGGCTGCGCCCCCCCAAACCCCCCATCTTGGCGGGTTGCATGGGCGCGGGGCCGAGTGTCCTTCGTCGCGCCTTTCGAGCGGGTGGCGCGAACGAAGAGGCGGAGGAGGCGACTGCGGACACTGGCCCCTGATCGTGTGGGATTGCGAGGGGGGGTGGCGCGTCCGGGGGCTGGCAAGCTTGGGGGGCTGCGCCCCGGGACGGTGGGGGGCCGAGTGTCCTTCGTCGCGCTGTGGACCCCCAACCAAAACAAAAGCAGCGGCACCAATCGGCGCCGCTGCTTAAGGTCGGAGAGAAGGGGATTCGAACCCCTGGAGCGGGTATAACCCACTCATTGGCTTAGCAAGCCAACGCATTCGACCACTCTGCCATCTCCCCTGTGCGGCAGATTGTATTCATGTCGAGGGCGCGCGCAACTGCTGCAGCACGACTTGCTCAGCGCCAGCCCAAAGCGGGCGCTGACGCGCCTTTGGGGCCCAACTCCACGATCTGAACCACGCCTCCGCCGCTCCAACCGGTGTCCTTGCTGATCCCGTAGGGGTCGCCGCCGAGGACGCGCCGCAATCGGGGCGCTATGACCTCCCAGACCGTGGCGGGATCTCGCTCGATCCCGACGAAGCGGCGTCCGAGCTTGAGGGCCACGGCGGCGCTCGTGCCGGACCCCAGAAAAGGGTCTAGGACCCAGTCCTCGGGGTCGCTGCTGGCCTCGAACATTCGCGCCAGGAGCGACTCGTTCTTTTGGGTCAGGTCGCCTTGGCCGACCTTCTCGCGGCTGAAGCTCATGATCTGGACCGAGTCCAGCCGATCCTGAGCGCTGCAGTTCCAAGTGTCCTCGAGGGGAATCCCCTTGCCGGTCGGCGGCTTGCCGTCTCGGCGGACGTAGCCCTCGGGGTAGGGCAGGTAGCGCTTGTTGAAGTGTGGCTTGGCCTGGCGTCCGAACTGGAAGATCAGGTCGTGGTTGCGAATGAAGCGCTTGGCGCGGGTCTTGAACCCGCTGACCCAGCCGATTCGCCACACGATCTCGGTCACGAACTCGAGGTGGCGATCGAGGAGGAGCCGGAGCCGGGCTTGTTCGTGCTGGTCGATTTGGGCGTAGAGGGTCCCATCCGGGGTTAGGAGGGGCCGGATCAGGCTCAGCCGCTCGTCGAGGAAGGAAAGCCATGCCTCTCGAGGCCTGTGATCACGGTAGGCGAAGCTCCGCGAGCCCGTGTTGTAGGGCGGATCGAGGTAGGCGCAGCGGAAGGAGTCTTGCCAGTCGGGAGCTATGGCGCGCAGGGCCGAGGCGTTGTCGCCCACGAGGATCAGGCCCCGCCGCTCGGCAGAGACTGCGGCGACGATTGCCTCGGCGAGTCCTGGCTCGAGGAGCCCAGTGTCGACGACCCCAGGTTTCTCTTCCGCCCAGCGCTCAGCCTGTGGCGCCGAAGCTCCAGCCCGCTCCAAGAGGCTGGGGGGGAGGGCTGAGCTGGCGACGAGCCAGCGCTCACCGGAGACCTTGGCAGGCGCGGTCCAGTCGCCCAGACGGCGCGTGTGACCGGCGACCCGGGCTGCGAGGGGCGCAGCCAATAGCTCGTCGAGGGCGGCAGAGAGCTCTAGCGGATCCCCAGGCTCGCGCCAGAGCAGGGTTCGGGCCCTCTCTCGCAGGCCTTGGGCCTCGCCTGGGGGGTCGAGGGGGACCCACTCAGGGCCATCTTCTCGCCACAGCCATCCTTCGCCGGCCCAGCGAATCCCCGCGTCTCCACTCTCCCCAGTCCGAATCAAGCCCAAGAGGGCGGCCAAAACTCGCTCCAGGGCAGCCCGCTGGGGTGGGGAGAGGCCCTGGAGAGCAGCAGGATCGGGCCAGTCAGGGATCGGGCCCAACCCCAGGACCCGTCCGACTTCGGCCCACTTCACGAGATCCCCTGGGGAGGAACGTGGAAGGAGTGGAGAACCTGTGGAGAACTTCTTCGCTTCACTTGCCCGACGCAGCTTGAATCACGCGATCTGCCACGTGAATGGGCACTTCTGCGCGCAAGGCCAAGCTCAGAGCGTCGGAGGGGCGGGCGTCCACGAGGTACTCACGACCGCCTCGACGAAGGGTCAGCTTCGCGTAGTAAACGTCCTCCTGAACGTCATCAATGATCACACCGGTCAATTCCGCGTCTAGAACCGTCAGGCTGGCCAGAAGCAGCTCATGGGTCAAGGGCCGAGGGCTCACCTCGCCGTTGATCACGTGCTGAAGCGCGACGGCCTCGAACAGGCCTATCACCAGCGAAAACGAGCGCTTCGCCCCTCCCCGCTCCTGAAGGGTCAGCACTTGATCCTGGCTCCGCTGGTTCAGGACCAAGCGGGCCACCTCGACCTCGACCACTCCGACCTCCTCGCTGGGCCTATCCCGGCCCAGGGACCGAGGATACGGTCTCGGACGACGCCGCGCCCCCCTCCCCGGGGAGGACCGCTTGTCCTGAGCGGACACGTCCTCAACGAGTTCTCCACAGCGTTCCACAACTCCCCCCTTTTGCCACAAGTCCTGTGATGGCTGGGTGCCCGCAAAGGCACGAACCATGCGGTCTCCCGGGATTTCAAGGGTTGCGTAAAGGGGGTGGCGGGGTCCCGAGGCGAGTGTTAACTTGCCCCCCACATGGGGAGCGCCAAGCTCTCCATCGTGACCACCGTGGCGGCGACCTTGTGTGCGCCGCCACGCACATTCCCGCTCTGCCCCCGAGACGCTCTTCTACCGCAGACCCCACCGCTGATGCCGGTGGAGCAGGAGACATTGGTGCCGCACCTCGAGACCTCCACGTCACCCTTCGAAGCCGGCCTGGAGAAGATCCGGAGCCAGACCAAGAAGCCGGTCTATGAGACCTGGTTTCGGAATCTGGAGCTCCTCTCCGTCGACGACGAGGTGATTCGGATCGGGACGCCGAACCAGTTCGTCAAGGACTGGATCGAGGGCAGCGATCTCATCCACACCCTGGCTCTCTCGATGCGCGAGAGCTACGGCAAGGAGCTCACGCCAGAGCTGGTCTTGACCGCTCAGCCCGAGGAGTCCGAGGAGCAAGGCGCCCTCCCACCTCCCAGCGCTCCCGCGCCCGCGGCCCCGCCCCTCCTCGAGAAGGACTCTTCGGTCCAGCTCAAGGCGGACTACGTGTTCGGCGGGTTCATCGTCGGCCCCAACAACCGCCTCGCTCACGCCGCCTCCTTGGCCGTGGCCGAGAACCCAGGTCAGGCCTACAACCCGCTCTTCATTCACTCGGCGGTCGGCCTCGGCAAGACCCACCTCCTCCAGGGCGTCTGCCACACCGTCCTCAAGCGGCCGGGCAATCAGTCGACCAAGATCCTCTACCTCTCGTGCGAGGACTTCGTCAACCGCTTCATTGAGGCGGTCAAGGACGGTGAGCTCGAGCAGTTCCGCTACAAGTACCGGAACGTCGACGTCCTCGTCATCGACGACATCCACTTCCTGGCGGACAAGGAGCGGATTCAGGAGGAGTTCTTCCACACCTTCAACACGCTCTACAACGCCCAGAAGCAGATCATCCTCTCGGCCGACTGCGCCCCGAGCGAGATCCCGACCCTCGAGGATCGCCTCGTGTCGCGCTTCAAGTGGGGCCTCGTGGCCCGGATCGACCTCCCCGAGTTCGAGACGCGCGCGGCGATCATCAAGCAGAAGGGCGAGGCCAAGGGCTACCGCCTCGACGACGACGTCGTCAACTTCATGGCGAGCCACATCAACTCGAACATTCGCGAGCTCGAGGGCGCCATCAACCGCCTGGTCGGCACCGCGCACCTCATGAACTGCGCCATCGACCTCCAGTTCGCTCAGCAGAGCCTGGCGGACATCATTGGCGGCGACGCAGCGCGGGTCACGATGAAGGACATCTGCGACGTCGTCGTGGACCGCCTCAAGGTCAAGCTCTCGGACATGCAGTCCAAGAAGCGGACCAAGCGCGTGACCTTCCCCCGTCAGCTCTGCATGTTCTTGGCTCGCGAGCTGACCGACCTGACCCTCTCGGATATCGGCGGGCACTTTGGCGGGCGCGATCACACGACCGTGATCTACGCCATTGAGCGGATCCAAGAGCGCGTCTCGAAGGACCCCGAGGTCAGCCACCTCGTAGACGACCTCAAGCGCGAAGCCAAGGCCCTCAGCAGCCAGGGCCGCTAGGGCTCTCTCTGACCGAGTCTCCCTCTGAGCCGAGCGGCTCTGAGCCCAAGTCGCGGACTGGGCTCAAGGTCGTGCTTGCCCTCCTCCTCCTCTTCCCGCTGATCTCGATCATCGGCTGCGCGGGGGTGTTCTGGTACCAGGAGTCCCAGATGCCTCCGGTGACGGGGCACCCATTCCGTGGGCATCTCGACAGCGCCGCGGAGAACTGGACCCGCGACGAGCTGGGCTGGGCCGCGGCGACCGCGCTCGCCCACGCTCGTGGCGAGAAGGAGCCCGGCGCCGAACCCTGCGAGATCGGTGAGCGGCTCGTGACAGGCAGGCTCGCGACCTTCGAAGCCTCCACGGCGGCCCTCGCTGCCCTCAAGGCCCTCGATTCGGTCGAGGAGCTGACGGAGTTCCGGATCTTGGCTCACGACGGCGCTCCCTATGCCTCCCAGAAGCGAGAGGTGTCTAGCTCGGATCGCTGGCGCCTCGACGCGGACCTCGGTATCGACGGAGAGCGGATCTCATTTCACTTCTCCTGGGACACCACGGGCCACGTCCTGACCTTGACCGAGGTCACGACAGGCGAGGTCCCGGCGGTCAGCCCTTCTCCCACTCGCTAGGACCGGCGCGCGGGCATGTCGGAGGCAGCGGCTTTCTATGACCCGCCGGGCAGCGAAGAGCCCAGCCGCGAGCCAGGAACTTCCCGGAAGGCCTACCCTCTCTGGGTCAAGGTCTTCATTGGCCTGGCGGTCGGGATCCCGCTCAGCTTCGTGCTCTGGTGCGGAGGCGTGCTCTGGAGCTTCGAGTCCAAGCGACCCCCGCGCGACGCCCACCCCTCCCTCGACGCCTTGTTCAGCGCCACCGCCGAGGACACGCGCCAGGAGCTGCTCTGGGCCGCCGAGGCCGCGCTCCAGAACGCTCGCGGTCAGCTCCCCGGGACCTTCGGCGGAGGGAGCTATCGGACCCTGGCCCGGGGTCGGTTTTGCATCTACGACTCCTTCGACGAGGCGCGCCGGGTCCTCAAGAAGGCGCCGCGGGACGCGCGCTTGAGCGAGGTCCAACTCTTCGAGGGAGACGGGAGCCCCTACCGGGGCCCGCCGGGTCCTCAGGCCAAGGGCATGACCTGGCGGCTGGAGGCGAGCCTCGGGCCCCAGCGCGTGCGCTTCGAGTTCGAGTGGCACGACCTCGCCATGGGCTCGAGCCTGAACCTCCTCGACGTAAAGGTCCTCGACGGACCGTCTCAGCCGAGCAAGAAGTAGGCGAGCGCAGCCAGCGCTGCCAGAGCAGCCACCAACCCCAAGAGCGCCAGCGCGCTCGCCCGAGTGTTCAGCAGAGGGGGGTGCAGGCGCACCACTTGCTCCCAGGAGGGGTCGTCCCGCTGGAGGGGAACCTCCTCCTTGACCAAGAGCAGATCAGCCAAGGCCGCCTCTGCGTCTTGATAGCGACGCTCCGGATCGGCCGCCAAGAGTCGAGCGAGGACGACTTTGTGATCTTTGGAGAGCTCAGGGAGGTCGGGCTCGGGGAGGTTCATCTCGATCCGGTCCCGGAGGACCTGGAAGTAAGTCTCGGGGCCCTGGTTGGGCGGGGCTCCCGTCAGGAGGGCGTGATAGATCGCGCCGACGGCGAAGAGGTCGCTCCGCGCGTCGGGACGCTGCCCTCGAGCCTGCTCAGGAGAGAGGTAGAAGGGAGTCCCGATCAGGGCCCCGGTGCAGGTCAGCTGATTCTCTGCCACCTCGAAGGGCCGCTCGGGGACGAGGACGCGGACGCCCTCAGCCTCGAGGAACACGTCCGCGGGTTTGAGGTCGGCCAACACGAGCCCCGCCGAGTGGGCCTCCCGCACAGCGCAGGCGACCTCGACGGCGATCTCCGTCGCCTCGCGAGGATCGCAGCGGCCACCCTGGAGCAGGTCCTCTAGGGAGGGCCCCCGGAGGAGGGGCATGACCTCGACCCACCAGGCGTCCTCCCCCGCTTCCCAGAGGAAGGAGGCCAGGGGGCCCGCGAGGCGAGGGCTCGTGTGCGAACTCAGCGCGGAGCGAATCCGCTCGAAGTCCCGTTGACGGCGCTCGAGTAAACGGGCCGGAAGCCCGAGGCAGACTCTCAGCGCGACCTCCGTCCCCTCGGGACCTCTAGCGCGATAGACGACGCCCGTTCCGCCGCGGCCGAGCTCGTCCAGGACCTCGTAGTCCGCGATCCAGTTGGGGAGGTCCTCAGCTGAAGCCTGCGACCGGTGGCGAGGGAGGCCCTCGGCCAAGGCGGCGGCTCGCGCCGAGCGGCGGTAGCGGCCGCCGGCGCGGGGGAGGAGGGTCTCGTCGGGGATCGGGGGGCGCCCGAAGGGCTCGAAGACCTCGGGTGAGGTGGCGGCCGCGACTGCGGCGAGAGGGGCCGGCTCCTCGACCGCGGCAGCCAGGGCCAGGGTCAGGCGGATCAAGTCGTCCTGGCAGGAGGCGCAGCCCTGGACGTGCTCGCGGAGGGCGGCCGACTCAGCTGGGCCGAGCTCCGGCTCGGAGCCCTCGGCGAGCTCGGGGTCGAGGAGCAAGATCAGCTCGTCGCGGTGTGGAGCGCAGCTCACGCGGCACCTCCCGGGGTCTGGGAGTGGAGCCCACGGCGGCGGAGCTCCTGGGCGAGGAGGGTCAGCGCTTGGCGCTGGCGAGTCTTGGCGGTTCGCAGCGAGCAGCCCAGGGCTCGAGCCACGTCCTGGTGCGAGGCCCCTTCGAGGTGCCGCAGCTCACAGGCCTGGCGGAGGTCTTGGGGGAGGGCGTCGAGGGCGTGGTGGACCAGCGCGGCCAGCTCGCTGCGTTCGAGCTGGCAGGGGGGCTTGGGCGCCGCCACTGGCGTCGCGGGGAGCGGCTCGGTGGCGCGAGCCTTCTCGCGCCGGAGGAGGTCGAGGGCGGCGTGACGAGCCACACCCAGGAACCAGGCTCGAAAGCTCCGTCCAGCCTCGAAGCTCGCCAAGGACTCCAGCGCCCGCAGGAGCGTCTCTTGCAAGGCGTCTTGGGCCAGGGCCTCGGAGCCGCAGAGGGCACCCAGGAAGCGCAGGGTCGCCGCCGCGTGTCGCTCGTGCAGGAGCCGAAAGGCCGTCGTGACCGCCTGGCTGCCCGTCGGACCTGCGAGGCAGGTCTGCACTAGGTCGTCGTCGCTAGGTTCGCTCACCCTTCCTCCCTTCCAAGCACTCTTCGCGCGAGGGGTCCCAGAGAGGCAAAGAAATCGTTAAGCCCGGCCTAAGTGCTGTGTTTGCAGTGTTGGGGTCACTTGCCTGGAACGACGAAGCGAAATCCAACGTCCGGGAGAGACAAACCTCTGCCGACCCACCGCTTGGCAGCGACGAGTCTCGGAGCCTTGAGGAGGAAGCTGGTCCCCATGGCCTGGTGTCCTTGGCCTCCGAGGGGCAGCGACTCGCTGACCCACTCGCTGACGCCGCTCGCGAAGTCCAGGGCTCCGCAGGGAGAGGCCCCTCGAGGGAAAGTCCCCACCGGGACGAGGCGATCGGCTCGCAGGGTGTCGTCCGAAGAGCGGCCCCAGGGCCACTCTCGCTTAGCGGGTCCGAGGGCAGCAAAGAGCCACTCTCCGTCGTTCGGAAGCCGCGTGCCCGCCCAGCGGCAGTAGGCCACGGCGTCTAGGTAGGTCAGGTTCGCGACTGGCAGGGCGTCTTCCTCGAGTCCGCCGGTCAGGCCCTTTGGGATCGGGTGGGCCGTCTGATCGCAGAACTCGAGGTACTGAGCTTGGGTCACCTCGTGGACGCTGACGAAGAAGCCCTCGGTCTCGACCCTTCCGCTCGGGTTCGGGACGACCCAGACCAAGTCGGATCCGGTCATGGGGTGTCGATAGCGCTCCGGCTCGGCTCCCCAGACCACCCCAGGTGGGAGGGGGAGGGCGGGGCGCGCCTTGGCGGGGAGGATGGTGTACCAGTGCGGCGGCTTCTTGCGGGCGAAGTCAGTGAACTCTCGCTGGGACTTTTCGAGATGGGCCAGGCGGCGTCGGAGGGTCTCGAGCTCGGTCCTGACGGCGTCGACTCGTTCACCGGCCGCGAGTGGGCGAGCAGCGAGGGCCGCTTTCCTCTCCTCCTCGAGCTCTTGCCTGGCCAGGGCGAGCTCTTCCCGCGCCGCCTTGCTCTCGCGGAGGTGGGCCAGGTTGACCTTCGCCAGGGCAGCCCTGGCCTCGGCGAGCTGAGACCTCAGCTCGCGCTTCTCAATGGGCTCGAGGGGCTCGGACTGCACGACGACGGTCTCGGGGTCGTCCATGACGAGGTAGGCCGTCAGGGCGAAGGTCAGGAACCCGACGCCGGCCAGCATCGCCGAGATTGGCAGCGCCCAGTTGGGGAAGGTCGAAGGCGCGGTATCGGGGGGCCGCTGGGCGAAGCCCTCGAAAGGCTGCTCTTCTTGCCAGAGCGTCGCGAAGCCCTTTCCGTAGATCGCCTTGCCTCGATCTCTGATCATGGACCAGCGAAGCAAAGCGTCCGCGAAGGACTGTGCGCTGCGAAAGCGTCGCTCGGGACTCAGCGCGAGCGCTCGACGGCAGAGGTCGCTCAGCTCAGGGTCGAGGTCCTTGCGGTGTCGCTTGGGGGGAGCGATTCGCTGAGCTAGGAACTCCGCGATGGTGGGCGAGTTCCCGCGCGGGGCGCGCCCCGTCAGGAGGAAGTAGAGGGTCGCCCCGAGCCCGAACACGTCGCTGCGAGGACCCATGGCGTCGAGGTTTCCGCTGACGAGCTCGGGGGCAGCGTAGTCGGGCGTCCCGAGCGCGCGACCCACGACGGTCAAGCCAGCTTCGCCCTCGTCGTAGGTGTTCTTGACCAGACCCATGTCGGCCAGGATCGGCTCGTCGTCGCGGAGGAGGATGTTCTCGGGCTTGATGTCTCGGTGGAGGTAGCCGTTGAGGTGGAGGTAGTGGGTCGCCATCGCGATCTTGGCCACGATCCGCGCCGCGACGGATGGATCGAGGACTCCCTCTTGGCGGACCTTGTGGTCGAGGGTCTTGCCCTCGATCCACTCCATGACCGCGTAGGGCCTCCCTTCGTGCTCGCCGGCCTCGTAGAGCGTGATCAGGTTCGGGTGCCGAACCGCAGAGAGGGTCTTGGACTCCCGGGCGAAGCGCTCGCGCAGGATCTCCCCGGTCTCGCCGGAAGCGTCCTTGGGGAACTTGATCGCGACGCGCCGACCGAGCTCTGGCTCCTTGGCTAGGAACACGAACCCCATTCCGCCTTCGCCTGCGGGGCCTAGGACTTCGTAGTTCCCGATTTTCTCAGGGACCTGCACCCTCTAGCTCTCGAGTCGCTTGCGGCGGGCGTGGATCAAGAGGCCGCGGGAGGCGGCGGCTTGGCTCGGTTCGAGAACCGCGACCCGCTTCTCCATGCCCTCGTGACGAACGAGGTAGAGGTTGAGGTTGGTGTCCAAGTAGTAGCGGTGGACCGGGGCCGAGGGGATCTCGCTGAAGGCCGACTCGAACCACTTCACGCGTTGAATGCCGGTCATGGCTTCGAGGAGGAGGCGCGTGACCTGAGTCAAGCTCAGGTCAGGCTGCTCAGCGACGACGAAGGTCTCGTCCATGTCGGGCAAGACTCGGAGCAGGCCGCCGTCGCGGGCGCCGCTCACGCGCGGGCTGGGGAGGGTGTGGACGCCTTCGCGCGCCAGGCGCTTGCGCAGCTCGCCGCAGAGCTCGAGGTCGGCGAGGGGCGCCAGGCTCTGGAGTCGGAGGGCGCCGAAGGGCTGGTAGCCCTCGCTGTCTCGATCATGGGGGACCAGGAAGGAGAAGTACTCGACCTCGTGGCGGCCCTCGACGCGGCGCTCGTAGCAGCGGGTCTCGCTGTAGGGGCCGGGGCGGAAGATCACCTCTGAGGAGTTCCCGCTCTGGAGCAAGAGCTCGAAGGGCAGGAGGCGGCGGCGGAGGTCTAGGAGGCGGCTCTGGAGGCCCTTAGCGCTCCGTCGAACCGCCTCGACCCGTCGCTCGCCCTCGCCCTCGGACTCGGGGAGCGCGCCCTGCCGCGCGAGATGGGCTCGGGCGTAGGCTCGGCTCCCGAAGCGCTCCGACTCCGAGCGTCGCGGCTGGGTGTCTCTCACAGGTGCTCTCTCCGCTTCTTCTAGGGCGCCGCGCTGCCGAGCCTGAGCCCGGGTTCGCCCCCGAAGGTGGCCCGGATCCTACGGGAACCTCCGCTTCGCGCGGGGCCGGATTTCGCAGCCAGATCCTGAACTCCCGCCGAGAGGCACGGATCCGCCCGGTCCCCCTTAGAATCGCCGGCTTCGATTCGCCCCCCGTCCCCGCGCCTAGGCCCACCAGGAGGCCCCTTCTATGAGCACCCACCTCGCCCCAGGTGAGCGCTTCGAATGGCTCGAGACGGCGGCCCCCGCGGTCGCGGTCCCAACCCTCGAGAAGGGCGTCGAGGCCGAGCCGGCTTGGCGCTGTCGCCAGTGCGGCTGGCTGGACTCGATCAGCGAGCGGGAGTGCTTTCGCTGCGGCGGCCCCCTCGGCCCTGAGCAGAATCTCCCCGAAGGCCTGATCCCGGTCCCAGAGGACGGGATCCAGCTCGAGATCAAGACCGCCACCGAGTCCCTCGGGGACAAGGCGCGCTCGGTCGACCCCGCGACCTGGCTCCTGCGGCGGCGGGCGGCCGAGCGGAGTCGGCTCCCGGGCTTCGAGACCCTCTTGGCCCTCGCCGAGGTCAACACCGAGAGCTTCCACCGCTTCGCTCACCAGCAGGCCGTGGCGCGCAAGGCCCTCCGCGAGCTCGGCGGCGCCGCGCTCTTGGCCGACGAGACAGGTCTCGGAAAGACCATCGAGGCCGGCCTCGTGATCAAGGAGCTCCTGATGCGCGGCCTAGCCCAGACCGCGTTGATCGTGGTCCCGGCTTCCCTCGGCCTCCAGTGGCAAGAGGAAATGCGCGAGAAGTTCCGCCTCGACTTCGTGGTCGCGCGAGACGGCCGCGACCTCAAGGGCGCTCCCCCCCTCGTGATCGTGAGCTACGCCGGCCTCCGCTCGGAGAAGGGCGTCGGTCAGCTCTTGCGCAGCCGACCCACCGACCTCTTGGTCTGCGACGAGGCCCACCACCTCAAGAACCGCTCGACCAAGCAATACAAGGCCGTCCAGCAGATCCAGAAGAAGTACGTCCTCCTCCTCTCGGCGACGCCCTTCCACAACAAGCTCGTCGAGCTCAAGAACCTCCTCGACGTCCTCAAGCCCGGTCTCCTGGGCTCGACGCGAGCCTTCAACAAGCAATACGTCGACGAGAAGGACCCCCGCAAGCCACGAAACCTGCACCACCTCCGCAAGCTCCTGAGCGACGTCATGATCCGGAACCGCCGGAGCGAGGTCGCGGTCAAGCTCCCGCCCCGGCGGGCGGCCGTCTACCACGTGACCTTGGCCGAGGAAGAGCAGCGCTTCTACGACGAGCTGAGCGAGTTCATAGGCGAGGAGGTCCGCGCCCGCGCCGCGAGCTACCACCACGAGCAGAGCCACGGCAGCTACGTCCTGACCTTGATCAACATTCAGCGGCAGCTCTGCTCGAGCCCTCAAGCCGTCGCCTCGGGACTTCGTAACCTGAGCAAGAGCGACGCCCTGCCCATGGACGTCGTGGAGCAGCTCCAGACCTACATCGAGCGAGCCGACAAGCTGGGCGGCCTCTGGCGCAAGGCGCAGGCCATAGAGGAGCTCCTCGAGCGCTTCCCCGACAAGATCGTGATCTTCTGTGAGTTCCGCGCCACGATCCGGCACCTGATCGAGCGCCTCCAGGCCAAGGGCGTCGAGGCCCTCTCGTTCCACGGCGGGCACGGACCCAAGGAGCGCGCTCAGCGAATCCAGCGCTTCAAGGAGAGCGGCCGCGTCTTGGTCGCCTCTCGCGCGGGCGCCGAGGGCCTCAACCTCCAGTTCTGCAACACCGTGATCAACTTCGACCTGCCCTGGAACCCCATGATCGTGGAGCAGCGCATCGGCCGCGTGCACCGCCTGGGCCAGACCAAGGCCGTCAACGTCGTCAGCCTCTCGGTCGCGGGCACCATCGAGGCGCGCATCCTCGAGCTCCTGACCAACAAGCTCCGCCTGTTCACGGCGGTCCTCGGCGAGGTCGACCTGATCCTGGGCTCGCTCCACTCGGAGAAGAGCTTCGAGGAGCTCCTCCGCGAGGCGTGGCTGAGCGGCACCGGCAAGGGCTCGGCCAAGCTCGACGAGAGCCTCGAGGCCTTTGGGCGTGCGCTGGAGCAGGCTCGCGGCGAATACGACGAGATCAAGCAGAGCGAGGGGATCCTAGACGCGCTGGTCGGGACCCGAACTGCAGCGACTGGAGAGGGCGACGCATGAGCGACTCGAGTTCAGCCGAAGCCGGCGACGCCCAGGAGCTGGCGGGGACCGCCTCGCTGACCGCGCTCAAGAGCCGGAAGGGCGAGGTCGACGCGGCCGACATAGCCGTCCTGAGCAGCTTCATTCGAGACGTGGTGACTCACGTCGGCGGGACCGCGACCCAGGAGGGCGCGGTCCTCGAGATCGACCTCGGGGTGGAGCTAGAGCCTGAGGCCCAAGGGCCGGTCTCCAGCGCGCCCGCGGGCGACGCCAGCAACGCAGACGTCGCCACGACTCGCAGCGCCGATGCTCCAGAGGAGCTGCCAGAAGAGGCTCCCGCGGCGGAGGAGGCTTCCCCGGAGGACTCAGAGGGCCCAGAGGCGGCCGAGGGAGAAGCGTCTTCCGAAGACACTCTCCCGGCTGAGGCTCCGTCCAAGATCGAGCCTGGCTCAGCCGAGGACCTCGCGCGCCGCTTGCGGCGATCGACCTTCTCGCTGGTGTTCCGCAGCGAAGACCTCGCGCCGGGCTATGACCTCGTCGCCGACGGGAGCCCCTTGATCCGGCGCCTCGAGGAGTTCCTCGCCGATCAAGGAGCGCGGACCTACGTCGTGGCGCCCGGCTCCAAGCGCCTCTCGCTCAAGGCCCTGGACCAGGCAGCCGAGGTCGCCTTGGCTGAGGGCAGCGCTGGCCTAGACCGAGTCTCGCTGGGCCTAATGCCGGCCAAGGGCGAGCGGGTCAAGCTCGAGGAGCGGAGCGACGCCCCCGGCTATGACCTCTACGTGCTCTACCGCGTGCGGATCCGGGCCCTGGTCCGCGAGGACTTGACGGTCTGCGTGCGCGTGGCCCTGCGCCCAGGCGTCGCCCCAGACGACCCGATCCACGTGGCCTCCGAGGTCGCCGAGCCACCGGCGGAGGTCAGCGAGTGGCCGCTGAAGGCCAGGCGACGGCTCTCGCCAGAGCTGCGAACCCTAGGGCTGGAGGCGGCCGACGACCGACTCGCGACGCGCAGCCACGAGCTGGCCACGGCGACCCAGACCAAGCTCCGCGAGACGGCTCGTGACGACCTCAAGCGCCTCCACGCCTACTACGCCGGCCAGATCGCGGAGTACATGCGGCGCAAGGCGAGCGACATCAACCTGATCCGAATCGAGGAGCTAGAGGCCGAGCGCGAGCTGCGGATCACCGAGCTGATTCGCTCGGCCGAAGTCCGCGTCAGCGGAGAGGCCTTGAGCCTACTCGTCGTCGAGCGACCTCTCCAGCGGGCGCGCGCCGTGCGTCGGCACAAGGACGACGAAGAGACCGAGCTCGCGAGCCGCTGGCTGCTCTTCGACCGCGGCACGGGCGGCGTCGAGTGGGAGGGCGAGCTGGCGGCGGACGCGGCTGCGCCTGAAGAGCCGTCGGAGTCCGAGGGGGTCGAGGCGCCTGCGGAGAGCGGCGGGGAGTCGGCGTGAGCGCCCTGGGCCTGACGGGGGCGGGTCTCTTCTCGGGGATCGGCGCCGGTCGGTCCCAGAGCTGGGAGGCCCTGGCGGAAGGGGGCTGCGGGCTCTCGGAGATCGCGAGCTTCGAGGCTGGCGAGTACGTCGCGAGTCGCGGCGGCGAAGTCTCCACGGTCGACGGATTGCCTCAGGACCGTCGGGATCGAGCCCACGCCCTCTTGGAGTTGGCCTGCGCGGAGGCCCTCGCCGAGAGCGGACTGGAGCGGGCTCCCGTGCCCCCTCGCCGGGCGGCCCTAGTCCTCGGCTCGTCCCTGGCGGCTCAGGCTTCGGCGCCCAAGTTTTGGAAGAGCTACCTCGAGGCGGGGCCGCAAGCGGCGAGCCTCGACGACCTCCGCTGCTACGACGTGGAGCCGCGGATCTCGCGCTTGGCGGCGCGCTTTGGGATCGGGGGCGAGTCGCTCCTCGTGAGCAACGCCTGCGCGGCGGGGGCCAGCGCGCTGGCCGTGGCCGCGGACCTCATCGCCCTCGGACGGGCGGATTGGGCCTTGGTGGCGGGCTATGACGCCCTGGACCTCCACACCCACGCGGGCTTCGGCGCGATTCGGGCCCTCGACCCCGCGGGCCCGCGTCCCTTCGCGAGCGACCGCGCGGGGATGCTCTTGGGTGACGGGTTCGCGGCCATGGTCCTCGAGCCCGTCGAGCGAGCCGAGGCCGCAGGGCGAAAGGTCCGTGCGCGACTTCTTGGGTATGGGGAGTCGGCGGACGCTCACCACCTGACCCAGCCCCACCCCGACGGTCTGGGGGCTGCGCTCGCGATGCGGCGGGCCCTCGCCAAGGCCGGCCTCGAGCCCGCTGCGGTCGACGCGATCCACGTCCATTGCACGGCGACCCCGACCAACGACGCGGCCGAGGTCGCCGCGATGCGCGCCGTGTTCGGCGAGCGCTTGGGGCAGGTCCCGCTCTGCGCGAGCAAGCCAGCCCTCGGCCACACCCTCGGGGGCGCGGGGGCGGTCGAGGCCGTGATCTCGCTGATGCTCCTCGAGCACCAAGCCCTGCTCCCGACCTTAGGTCCCGAGATGACGGATCCTGGGCTGGGCGCGATCGAGGTCCCCCGGAGCCTGACCCCAGCTGCTCTGGGCGTCGTGATGAGCAACTCCTTCGGCTTCGGCGGCTGCAACACCTCCCTGATCCTGGGGGCTGCGTGAGCGAGCCGAGCCGCAGCGAGCCGATTTGGGTCACGGGGCTGGGGGTGGTCTGCACCGCCGGCGTGGGCGCCGAGGCCTTCCGAGCCTCGCTCTTCGCTCCGGCTCCAGTCCTCAACGCCTCGCCCAAGGCGCGTGAGGGGCTGAGCGTCCCCCCGGCCCTGGTGTTCGCGGAGGAGTTCCCAGCCGAGGATCACGTGGATCGCCGCTTGGTCCGCAAGGCCAGCGGGCTCTCACGAATCGCCCTGGCGGCCTGCGCTATGGCCTTCGACGAGGCGAGCTTGGCTCCAGAGGCCAGCGAGCGCGAAGCGGCGGGGATCGTGATCGGGACCTCTCTAGGCTCGAGCGACTACTACCTCCGCTTCTACGAGGCTCTGCTGCGGAAGGGGCCCAAGGGCGCGAACGCGGTCCTGTTCACAGAGGGGGTGTTCAACGCCCCTTCGGGCCACGCCAGCAAGCTCTGCGGGCTTCACGGCGCCGGGCACACCCTCGTCGGTGGCGAGGAGGCTGGGTTGTCAGCCGCGCTCCTAGCTTGCGACCGAATCGCCCTCGGGGTCATGCCCGCGGCCTTGTGCGGAGGGGCTGAGTCCTACTGTGACCTGGCCCTGGCCTCGCTCTATCACGAGGGTCGGGTCGGCGACTCCTTGGCAGGCATTGAGAGTGAGCGCGCCGGGCCCTTCGCCGAGGGGGCAGCGACGCTCTTCTTAGAGCGGCCCGAGGGGGCGCGAGCGCGCGGCGTCCAACCACGAGCTCAGATTCTGGGTGGCGTTCGCACGCGAGGAGCGCTGGGCGACCCGGCCGGAGTCGCGGACGCCATTCGCGGGGCCTCTCAGGCTGCGGGTCTCAGCGTTTGCGATCTGGACCTCGTGATCGGCGGCGCGAGCGGCGGGCGGCGCAGCGCTTGGGAGGCCGCCGGACTACAAGCGCTCCGCGGCGAAGGGCTGCGAGCCGCGATCTCGGCGCCCGGCAGTCATCTCGGAGAGGGCTTGGCCTTCGGAAGCGCGGCCTTGCTGGTGAGCGGCGTGATGGCTCTCGAGGAGCAGCGCGTGCCCATCACCTTGGGCGGGGGGTCCGAGGCCGGCGAGGTGCCCACAAAGGAATTGCAAAATGTCGTGGTCGTCGCGACCAGCGACGAGGGCGCAGCCGTAGCCTTGGTCCTCTCTAGGGCTCTCTAAGTCTTTTCGCGTCGGCCCGTCGAGGGCCTAGGGGCCGAGTTTGGGCCCTCTGAGTAGTCCTTGTGGTGAATGCCTGGACAAGCTCTCCAAATCGGGAGTTTTAGCGCTCACACGAGCGTTGACCCCGCCCGACTCGGCGCGTAAGGTCCTCGCCTTTACAACCCACAATCGGGGGCAAGAGGCCTCCAGGGGAAAGCAAGCATATGAAGAAGCTTGGAATTGCGCTCCTCGCGAGCGCCCTTTTGTTCACCGGCTGCGAGCTGCTGAACGGCAAGAAGGAAGATGACAGCCAAGGTGGCGGTCAGCAGCAGGGCGGCGCCGCCGGCATGGACCTCAGCACGATGGTTCAGGCTTACGGCCCGAAGATGATCGGCAAGGACGCCGCGGTCGGCATGAAGGTCACCGTCGAGTCGAAGGCCGGCGGCCAGACGAACTCGTGGACCGTCGCCATCGTTGGCGAAGAGGGCGACAACTGGATGGTCGAGTCGAGCCAAGAGACCATGGCCTATGGCAAGGACAGCCTGGTCGGCATGGTCGTTCAGAAGAAGGACGGCAAGATCCTCTCGGCCGTCGTCGGCAAGAAGGGCGAGGCCGGTAAGGAGATCAAGGTCAACAACACGATGCCTGGCAAGGCGACCGGCACGGCCGCTGAGCCCAAGGTCGTTGACTGCAAGATCGCCCTCGGCACCTTCCCCAGCAACCTCGTCGAGGCTGGTGGTAGCAAGACCTGGATGGGCACCGAAGGCGACATGAAGGGTGTCATCCTCAAGATGGAGTCGGCCCAGGGCGGCAAGGAGCTCAAGGAGAAGCCGAGCATGGTCGACGTCGACCTCGGCGGAACCAAGGTCAAGGCTCGCAAGCTCGTCTGGGACAACGGCGACGTCATGATGACGACCGAGGACTCGACGGTTATGACGCTCAACGGCGGCATGGTCAAGATGTCCGGCAAGCAGTTCTCGACCAGCGTCACCGGCGTTGCGAGCGACGCCAAGCCCGAGCTCAAGTGGGGCGAGGAGAAGGCTGAGGAGAAGAAGGAGGAGAAGAAGTAGTCCGCTACTTTTTCTTCTGCTAGATCCGCGGGCGACCGCGGCTCTTCTCGCTGAATGAAGGAGGCGATCGGCTCTTGCCGGTCGCCTCTTTTCTATTGGGGGGCGGGTTTATTGGGGGGGCTGGTTTATTGGGGGGGGGGGGCGGCCGCCGCCCCCCCCGCAAG
>Ga0316202_10000268_pt1 | contig 67334 bp, 62 predicted proteins | sample 3monrhotite_MG_FD_204934 | JGI IMG/M metagenome (GOLD analysis project Ga0316202, IMG submission 204934) | Microbial mat bacterial communities from mineral coupon in-situ incubated in ocean water Damariscotta River, Maine, United States -... | ecosystem: Environmental > Aquatic > Marine >...
CATAGTGAATATCTATGGGGGATTGGAGTCGAATAAATAGTATGCAAAACCAGAGAAAATGACCTTTAAGAACTGTTATTGGTCGGCATCCGGAACAGGGTTCCGGATGCCGATTTAGTTGTTTGCCCAGCGTAGCTGGCAAACCCGGCCTGTTGGAAGATACAGGCATCACCCCGATCAGGGGGAAGATAATCCGAATCGCAAGGGCGTTGCTGGCAACGGCAGGGTCTGAAGGAAGCGATAGGAAGTGAACTGCACATAGTGCAAGCGAACCTGATTCGGCGCTACGGGTGGGTAAGCGTGCAACATAGTGCAAAGCCCGATACCTGATCGTAATCCGTGGCGTGATTGAGGATGCGGTCGTTTACAGGGAGCCAGAGGTCACTGGGGAAGCCTCGTATGGTCCCGGTCCATTCGGTCGATGGAGCGGGTAAGGAAGGCACCAGAGGAAACTCAAGGCTTTCTGATGCTGTGCGAGGTGGCAGATGATTCCGTAGTCGTGATGAAGTCCCGACCTGTGAAAGCTGGTAACAGACTGGAGGATAAAACCGGGACGACCTGTCGCACGTGTCGGCAGTAATGAGTAACGCTGGGCACAAAGTCGCCTGACGAGGCGAGGCCCGATGGTCGCGGTTGAAAATATCGACTGCGCCATCGAACCGTCCGTGCTTAAGTCACCCGAACCCTGCTGTTTTATATTGCCCATTGGGATAGAACGGGACAGCACTTAAGGCCAAGAATCGCAGGCTTTGCGGATGCAGCCGAAGAGGGAAGCGCAGGTAATGCAAGTATGACGTGAATCAGAGCCTCATGACCGGCTCCAACAAAAGAGGCTCTTGCGGTTGCGTCTGATTGCCTGTCTTGGAATCCGCAGAGAGAAGAATGGGCAGGAGCCGTGTACGAGGCCCGTACACACGGTTCTGTGAGAGGGATGAGGTGAGCTTAGTTGCTCACCTCATCCTACTCGATTACGCTTGCAGCCAGACGCAGACTCGCTCTATGGCGGTCAGGACCTTTTCAGTGTATTGACGCAGGAAACCTTCGTCCAACTCCTGTTCTGCGGGTACCTGCTCTGCTGCGGCCAGAGAACGGGCACCATCGAAATCGACGAAAGCCAGGCGGGCTGTCAGTTCTTGATCCGGGCGACCGAAGCAGTTGCCGGGGAGCATCGCGACTCCGGTCTCATCTAGCAGGCGTTGGCAGAGTTGTTTAGCATTGTGGATTCCGCGCGCTTCGAGCTGAGGACGGAACGCTTCAAAATCGGGGAACATATAGAAAGCCCCATCCGGACGCGCAACACTCACCCCTGCCTCAGTCAGTCTCTGCCAGATCCAGCCGGCCATGGAGCGTAGGATTCTGCGGGACTGAAACAGATAATGCTCAAGTTCTGCACTACCTTTAAACGCGCTGACCGCAGCATATTGAATCGGAGCGCTGGTCGCGGTAAAAGTTTCGCTTGCCACGACCGCCATTGCCTCGAGCAACCAATCGAGCTCAGCGGGAAAAGCGAAGGTTCCCAGCCGCCAGCCACCGGCGCCAGCCCACTTGCTCAGTCCACTGGCGATAATGGTTCCTTCCGGGTAGTAGCGGGCGATCGACTGATGCTCCCCTTTGAAATTCAGTTCGCCGTAGATCTCGTCTGAGAGCAGGATGATTTTGTATTTACGTGCAGTCTCGGCCAAGGCTTGTAACTGTTCGGTCGAATAGGAACAGCCGGTCGGATTGTTCGGGTAGTTGAGAATGGCTATCCGTGGTTTGGACGGGTCTTTGGCGCAAAGCTTTTCGAGCTCGGCCGAGGTCAGCAGCCAGTTGTTCTTAGCTTCGGTGGGTAACCAGCGGACATGACGACCGATGATGTGGGCCTGGGGCGCATAGGAGACCCAGCTTGGGGTCGGAATGGCCAGGTCACCATAGTAAACCAGTTGCAGGATGAACATGAGCTCCTTGGAACCGGGACCGATCAGGATATCCTCTTTGCGGAAACTTAGTCCCTGGGTGCGACGGTAATAGCCGGCAACGGCATCGCGCAGTGCGGGTAGCCCTTTGACCGGCAGGTAATCTTTCTGATGGGCGTTATTCTGTAACTCCCTGACTACTGGTGCCGGAACCGGAAACGGGGATTGGCCCAGACCTAGTTTGAAGACCTGTTGACCGTCTTCGATCAGTTTGTTGCTCTGTTCGTTAATTCCCAGAGTGGCTGATACTGGCAGGCCCCGGACATTCAGGTTGAGATGAATCTGATGCTCTCCGTTTGTCATTTGAATCATTCTCCTTCTTCTCGTTCTGCATAGAAGCGGGCGACCTTCTGCCCGGTTTCGTTATAGTGTTGTCTCAAGGCCTGTTCGACCAGAGTCCGATCTCTCTGGCGCAGTATGCCGACTAACGTCTGATGCCGATTGCGAATCTCTTCCGGTGTATAGAGGCTGGCCCAGTGCCTGTAAAAGAGCAGGTGCAGCTTATGACTGAGCCGTTGGGTATACTCTATCAATTGGATATTATTGCTCTTGTTGAATAGCAGTTGATGGAACCCTGTGCCGATCTCAATCAACTCCTTGTGTTTACCGCGAGCCGCATGCTTCTCCATCTTCAGGCAGGCATCTTCTAGCTCCTCCAGATCGTCTTCGCTGTAGCGTTCAAGCGCTTCGACTACGGCGAAGCCCTCAAGCAAGCCGCGGGTTACATATGCATCAATAATCTCCTTGGGAGAGAGCGAAGCGACGAAATTTCCGACCTGAGGTTTGTAGATGAGCAGGCCGTCACCGACCATCTGTTGCAACGCCTCGCGAATGGGTGCCCGACTGAGGCCCAGTTCAGTGGCCAGTTGGCTCTCCAGGACCTTGTCGCCTGCGTTGAGCTCGCCTTTCTGTAATCGTTCATAGACATGGGCCACGACATAATCTTTGTAAGTTGATTTGTTGATCAGCATTTACCGTCGCAACCTCTCTGCTCTCGAATCTAGGATCTGGGAAATGTCGATTGTCGACAATTTTTACAGAGTAACTCCTGTCTTGCGTAAATGTAAACATTTAATCGGGGCATAACGTTTGTTTTGACTCAGGATAGATTCCTTAAGAAGATATCTTTGATGTTAGATGTTTGCAGCTAAATGTCTGGAGTATTTTCCGCGATATGAATTGGTAAATTTGACTGGGCACGAGCTGTTTTGACAGCTTAAATTCAGAGCAGCTAAAGCCCGCCGATTCTTGACTTTTCGCGGCTTTAAGTGGTAGTTATTTCTATTTTTGCCCGTGATAGGTCCAACATGTATCTCCCCTCTCAACAAGAATTTTCGGCGCTTGCGCAGCAGGGTAACCTGATTCCGGTCTATCGGGAAATTCTCGCCGACATGGAAACTCCGGTTTCCGCCTTCCGTAAAATTGATGATGGCAAGACCTCTTTTCTGCTCGAATCGATCGAGGGGGGTGAGAAGTGGGCGCGCTACTCCTTTTTGGGCAGCGGGCCAGCAAGGATCTTCCGTTGCCGCGAACGTTATTACGAGGTCGTGCATAACGATTGCGTAGAACAGAGCGGTGAGGCGGCTGATCCGATCGCCAAGCTGCAGGAACTGCTCAGCGCTTACCAACCGGTCGAAGTTGAAGGCCTTCCACGTTTCTTTGGTGGTGCTGTTGGTTACCTCGGCTACGATATGGTTCGTTTCGTTGAAGAGCTGCCTGATAAGAATGAGCGCGACAGTGATAACTGGGACGCCTGCTTCCTCTTGACCGAGGGGTTGTTGATCTTCGACAACATGCGCCAGAAAATCAAGGTGGTGTGTAATGTCCATCTAGCCGAAGGTGAAGACCCTGAGCAGGCGTATGGACGTGGGATTGAACGCATCGAGGGTCTGATTGAGCAACTCAGGCAGCCTCTGCCACACCGGATTGCTCAACGGCAGACAGTGCCGGAACAGGAGCTGACGCCTAATTTTACCCCGGCCAGTTTCCGCAAGGCGGTCGAGGACTGCAAGGAATATATCCGCTCAGGTGACATCTTTCAGGTCGTTCTATCTCAGCGATTTGAAGGGAAGCTTCAGGCTGATCCCTTTGATATCTACCGTGCTCTGCGCACGATCAATCCTTCACCCTACATGTATTTTCTGCGTTTCGGTGAAAACCTGGTGGTGGGCGCCTCGCCGGAGGTGCTGGTGCGTAAAGAGGGGGAGCAGGTCGAAGTCCGGCCGATTGCCGGTACCCGCCCACGCGGCGCGACACCTGAAGAAGATAAACAGCTCGAACAAGAGTTGCTCGCCGATCCTAAGGAGTGTGCCGAGCATATTATGCTGATCGATCTGGGGCGTAACGATGTCGGTCGGGTCGCCCGTGGCGGCAGCGTCGAGGTCAGCGAACTGATGGTGATTGAGCGTTATTCGCATGTCATGCACATCGTCTCGAATGTGCGCGGTAAATTGCGTGAAGGGCTGGATGCCTTCGATGTGTTCCGTGCCGCCTTTCCGGCCGGGACTCTTTCCGGCTCGCCCAAGATTCGGGCGATGGAGATTATCGACGAATTCGAGCCGCATCGGCGAGGTATTTACGGCGGCGCGGTCGGCTACTTCTCCTACAGTGGAAACATGGATCTGGCCATCGCGATCCGCACCCTGATGGTTGAGGATGAGCGAATTCTGTTGCAGGCCGGGGCTGGAATTGTCGCCGACAGCGATCCTGAAATGGAATATCAGGAGACCCTTAACAAGGCTAGAGGCGTCAGACGCGCCATCGAAATGGCCAATAAAGGTTTGGATTAAGCGCATGCTGCTGATGATAGATAACTATGACAGCTTTACCTATAACCTGGTCCAGTATTTTATGGAGCTGGGGGAAGAGGTTGAGGTGGTGCGTAATGATAAGCTGGGAATCGCCGATATTGAAAAGATGGCGCCGCAACATCTGGTGATTTCGCCCGGTCCCTGTACTCCGAATGAAGCTGGGATCTCGGTTGCAGCGATTCAATATTTTGCTGGTAAGATTCCGCTGCTCGGCATCTGTCTGGGGCATCAGTCGATTACGGCTGCATTTGGCGGGAACGTGGTGCGCGCAGATCGTCTGATGCACGGCAAGACCAGCATGATCGAGCATGATGGCAGCCCACTGTTCGCTGGGATCGACAACCCCTTTGTCGCGACCCGCTACCATTCGCTGATCGCTGAGCGAGCAAGCCTGCCGGACTGTTTGAAGGTTACCGCCTTGACCGACAGCGATGTGATCATGGCCCTTGAGCATCGTGAATTGCCGGTCTGGGGTTTGCAGTTTCATCCCGAATCGATTCTGACCACCTCAGGGATGACGCTGTTGAGCAATTTTTTGAAACTGAGTGCGGAGGCGAAACCATGATCAAGCAAGCGATCGCAAAGGTAGTCGAACGGCAGGATCTCTCCGAAGGGGAGATGATCGAGGTGATGGGCCAGATCATGGGCGGCGAAGCGACTCCGGCGCAGATCGGGGCCTTTATCACGGCCCTGCGTATGAAGGGCGAGACCGTCGCCGAAATTACCGGAGCCGCGCGGGTCATGCGTGAGCGGGCGACCCCGATCAAGGTTGGCGGGGTTGTCGATATCGACCGTGAAGAGATCAATGTCGATCGCGAGACGATAATCGATACCTGTGGAACTGGCGGAAGCGGCACCAAAACATTCAATGTCTCAACGACCGTCGCGCTGGCGGTTGCGGCCTGTGGCGCTAAGGTTGCTAAACACGGTAACCGCAGCATCTCCTCAACCTGCGGCTCTGCCGATGTGCTGGAGAAGTTAGGGGTTAATCTCGATGTGGCCCCCGAGCTGGTTGCCAGCTGCATCGACGAAATCGGCGTCGGCTTCCTGTTTGCCCCGGCCCTCCACTCGGCGATGAAGCACGCCATCGGCCCACGGCGTGAGGTCGGGATCCGTACCATCTTTAACGTGCTTGGTCCCCTGACCAATCCGGCAGGCGCCAATCGTCAGGTGCTTGGCGTCTTCAGTGGTGAACTGGTTGAACCCTTGGCCAAGGTTTTGGCGCAGTTGGGTTGTCAGCGCGGTTTTGTTGTGCATGGTGAAGACGGTATGGATGAGATCACTCTGACCGGGTCGACCAAGGTTGCGGTCATCTCAGGGGGGATGGTTGAACTGGAGACGATCGAACCGGAGCAGTTCGGCCTGAAGCGCTGTCGCCTCGAAGAGTTGCAGGGCGGTGATGCCGATGCCAATGCCGCGATAGTTCGTTCGATCCTGGCGGGCGAAAAGGGGCCGAAGCGTGATATTGTGGTGATTAACGGCGCCTACGCGCTGGTCGCAGCAGGCCTTGCTGAATCGATCCCTGACGGCATGGAGCAAATCGCCGAAGTTCTTGATGGGGGTTTGGCTTTGGCCAAACTTGAAGCCTTGATACGGAAAACCAATACATGATTCTGGATAAGATCGTTGAAGTAAAAAAACAGGAGGTTGCTGCGGCCAAAGCGGCGATGTCTTTGAGCGAACTGAAGGCCCGGGTTGGTGATGTTGAAGATCTTCCGCGCGGCTTTGCCCGTGCATTGCGTTCGGCCAACGAGTCGGGTTGGACGGCGCTGATCACCGAGGTTAAAAAGGGATCTCCTTCGAAAGGGATCATTCGTGCCGATTTCGATCCGATTGAAATAGCCGAGATCTATCAGAAATATGGGGCCAGCTGCCTGTCGGTCCTGACCGACGAACAGTTTTTTTACGGCCACCTGAGCTACCTCGGATTGATCCGTGAGCAGGTCTCCTTGCCGCTGTTACGCAAGGATTTTATCTGCGACCCTTACCAGATCGTCGAAGCGCGGGTTGCTGGTGCTGACGCTATCCTGCTGATCGCTGCGATGCTCTCGGTTGAGGAGCTGATCGATTTCAGTGGGGTCGCTCGTGAACTGGGACTCGATGTGCTGCTTGAAGTGCATAATGAGGCTGAGCTGGAGGCAGCTCTGCAGACCGATTGTGAACTTATTGGTATCAACAATCGTGACCTGAAGACCTTTGTCACCGACCTCGGCACGACCGCACGGCTGGCAAAATTGATCCCGGCCGAGCGGTTGATCGTTGCGGAGAGTGGGATTCGTAACCGGGCTGATATAGAGAGTCTTCAGCAGGCTGGGGCCGGAGCTTTTTTGATCGGTGAAAGCTTGATGCGTGAGGCCGATATCGGTTATAAGCTTCAGGAATTATTGAACTAAATCAATACGATCTTAATTTCGAGCTGTGTGTTTTGGGGGTCCCCCTTAAGCCGAAGACCCAAATCTTTTAATGACTGACCCGGAGGTATAGAGAGATGCAGACTAAAATCATCCTGCCCGAAGATAAACTTCCCAAGCAGTGGTACAACATTATCCCCGACATGCCAGGACAGATGGCACCGGTTGTTCATCCTGGTACTGGCCAGCCGGTCGGCCCCGATGATCTGCTGCCACTCTTTCCGATGGCCCTGATTGAGCAGGAGATGTCATCACAGCGTTGGATCGATATCCCTGAACCGGTGCTTGAAATCCTGCGTCTATGGCGTCCCTCCCCGCTGTTCCGCGCCCATGCGCTGGAGAAGGCACTCGGTACTCCGGCGAAGATCTATTACAAATATGAAGGGGTTTCCCCGGCGGGGAGTCACAAGCCGAATACGGCGGTTCCGCAGGCCTATTACAATAAAATGGAAGGGACCAAACGGATTGCCAGTGAAACCGGCGCCGGGCAGTGGGGATCATCGATCGCCCTGGCTTGCCAGAAATTCGGTCTGGAGTGTACGGTTTATATGGTTAAGGTCAGTTATAATCAGAAGCCATATCGTAAGAGTATGATGCAGCTTTGGGGAGCCAATGTTATCCCTTCTCCCTCGAATTTGACGAACTCTGGGCGTGGAATTCTGGCAGCAGATCCTGACAGCAACGGATCATTGGGAATCGCGATCAGCGAAGCGGTTGAAGATGCCGCCACTCATGATGATACCCGCTATGCTCTCGGCAGCGTGCTGAACCATGTCTGCCTGCATCAGACCGTGATCGGCCTTGAAGCCAAGGAGCAGATGGCGATGGCGGGCGATTATCCCGATGTGGTTATCGGCTGCCATGGTGGCGGGTCAAACTTCGCCGGGTTGGCCTTCCCCTTTGTCTCCGATAAAGCCAACGGTAAAGATGTGCGTCTGGTTGCGGCTGAACCGATCTCCTGCCCGACCCTGACCAAGGGGGTCTACGAGTTCGATTATGGCGATACCGCCAAGATGGCGCCAATTTCGAAGATGTACACCCTGGGCCACGACTTCATGCCACCGGGAATCCATGCCGGTGGTCTGCGCTACCATGGCGCTTCACCACTGGTTTCCCAGTTGCTGCACGAAGGGGTGATCGAGGCCAGGGCGGTCGGCCAGGTCGGCTGTTTTGAGGCGGCGGTTTTGTTTGCCCGGACCGAAGGGATCATTCCTGCCCCTGAGTCATCTCATGCGATCCGGGCGGCGATCGATGAAGCGCTGCAGGCCAAGGAAGAGGGGAAAGAGAAGACGATTCTTTTTAATCTCTCTGGGCATGGTCACGTTGATATGGCCTCTTACGATGCTTTCTTCGCCGGTCAACTCGAAGACTATGAATATCCGAGCGAGGCGATCACCGAGTCGCTCAAGCATCTACCCAAGGTTGATCTTTAAAATAAATGACAGATACGCGGGTTAAAATTTGTGGCATTACCTCAAGTGAAGATGCCCTGACAGCAGTCGCTGCCGGGGCAGATGCGCTCGGGTTCGTCTTTTACGCCAAGAGCCCGCGGTTCGTTTCACCCGAGCAGGCGGCGGCAATCATCGATTGTCTCCCGCTATTTGTGAAAACGGTCGGACTCTTTGTTAATGCCGGTCGTGCTACAATTGAGAAGACTCTGGCGGTCTGTGCTCTTGATCTGATCCAGCTGCATGGTGATGAAACCCCGCAGGACTGTCTTTTTCCCGGTCGGCGGGTGATCAAGGCGATACGCGTCAGGGACGCTGAGAGCTTGGCACAGGCGGCTGACTATGAGGTTTCGGCGCTCTTGCTCGATGCCTGGTCGGATCAAGTCTATGGTGGCAGTGGTGACAGCTTTGACTGGCAGCTACTTAAGGATTTTGCCAGCAGTCAGCCGGTGATTCTGGCTGGTGGGCTCAATCCTCAGAATGTTGCTGAGGCGATTCGTCAGGTGCGACCCTATGCTGTTGATGTCTCCAGCGGAGTCGAAATGTCGCCGGGGTTAAAAGACCAGATAAAGTTGGCGGAGTTTATCCGACAGGTGAGGAGTGTATGACATACCAGCAACCCGATGAAAGAGGACATTTTGGAGATTTTGGTGGACGTTATGTCGCCGAGACACTGATGCCCGCTCTGCTCGAATTGGAAGAGGCTTATGCTGTGGCCCGTAAGGACCCAGCGTTTAAAGAAGAATTCGATTACTACCTGCGCCAGTATGTCGGGCGACCCAGCCCGCTCTACCATGCGCGGCGCTTGAGTGAAGAGTTGGGTGGCGCGCAGATCTATCTGAAACGGGAAGATCTCAACCATACCGGCGCGCACAAGGTCAACAACACTGTTGGTCAGATCCTGCTGGCACGGAGGATGGGTAAGAAGAAGGTGATTGCTGAGACTGGAGCCGGTCAGCATGGGGTGGCGACCGCGACGGTTGCAGCTTTGTTCAATATGGAATGTGACGTCTTCATGGGGGCTGAGGATATTCGCCGCCAGTCGCTGAACGTCTTCCGCATGAAACTGCTTGGGGCGCGGGTCCACGAAGTCACCAGCGGCACCGCGACGCTTAAGGATGCGATGAACGATGCGATGCGCTACTGGGTGACCAACGTGCGCGATACCTTTTATGTCATAGGTACGGTCGCAGGGCCTCATCCCTATCCCGAGATGGTGCGGGATTTTCAATCGGTGATCGGCACCGAGTCGCGAGCACAGATTCTAGAAGCTGCTGGCCGTCTGCCCGACGTGGCCCTTGCCTGTATCGGCGGCGGATCTAACGCCATGGGACTGTTCTATCCCTTCGTGAATGACAAAGGTGTTCGTCTGATCGGGGTTGAGGCCGCTGGCCTGGGCGTAGACACTGATAAGCATGCGGCCTCTATTACGGCCGGGGCCAAGGGGGTGCTGCACGGCAACAAGACCTATCTGCTGCAGAATGCTGACGGTCAGATCGACCATGCCCATTCGATTTCTGCGGGGCTTGATTATCCTGGTGTCGGACCAGAACATGCGCACCTGCATGATATCAAACGCGCTGAATATGTCTCGATCACCGATCAGGAAGCCCTTGACGGATTCCAGCGCCTGACTCGCGTCGAGGGGATTATCCCCGCACTTGAAAGTGCACATGCTATTGCTCATACCCTAAAGCTGGCGCCGACCATGTCGCCTGATCAAATAATTGTCGTCTGCCTCTCCGGTCGTGGAGATAAAGACATCCATACTGTCGCTGAAGCGATGGACGAAGCTCTTTAAGAAAGGACAGTGGGTGGCGGGCAGAAGCCTGATACCAACTCACTAAAACTGAATGAAATTTACCGAATTTAACTTGCCAGACCAGGTTCTCAAGGGAATCGAGGGGGCAGGTTTTGAGCAGCTGACCCCGGTACAAGAAGAGTCAATACCGCTGGCGATCATCGGCAAGGATGTGGCCGCACAGGCGCAGACCGGCACCGGCAAAACCGCCGCTTTTTTGATTTCGATGTTCACCCGGCTGTTGGCCAGCGAGAAGGACACCAGCAGCAATCCGCGTGCGCTGATTATGGCGCCGACTCGCGAGCTGGTGGTGCAGATCACCAGCGATGCCGAAATTTTGGGGCGCCACACCGGCCTGCGGGTGCAGGCGATCTTCGGCGGCATGGATTACGACAAGCAGCGCCAGGCATTGCAGGATGGGGTCGATATTATCGTCGCCACACCGGGACGCCTGATCGACTACTTCAAGCAGAAGGTCTTTTCGATGCATCGGGTCGAGATGCTGGTGATCGATGAAGCCGACCGTATGTTTGATATGGGCTTCATCAAAGATCTACGCTACATTCTGCGCCAGCTCCCCCCCTTCGAAAAACGTCAAACTATGCTCTTCTCGGCGACCCTCTCGCCGCAGGTCATGGAACTTGCCTACGAGTTCATGAACATTGCCGAAAAGGTTTCCATCGAGCCGAAACAGGTGGCCGCTGAGAATGTCGAGCAGATTCTTTATCACGTTTCACGCAAGGAGAAGTTTGCGCTCCTCTACAGCTTTCTAAAGCGCGAGAAGGAGAAGGTCGAACGGATGTTGCTGTTCGTCAACACCAAGGCCGAAGGTGAACGTCTGGGTGATCATCTCGTCGCGAACGGTTTTTCAGCCGGGGTTCTCTCCGGTGATGTGCCGCAGAAAAAACGGATGCGCATCCTCGATCAATTTAAGTCGGGTGAGATCATCTATCTGGTCGCGACCGATGTCGCCTCGCGGGGGATCCATGTCGACAATGTGACCCATGTCGTCAACTACGACCTGCCACAGGACCGCGAGGATTACGTGCACCGCGTGGGCCGCACAGCCCGCGCTGGCGCTAGTGGTCATGCGATCAGTTTCGCCGATGAGGAGACCGTCTTTCAGCTGGAAGAGATTGAGGATTACCTCGGCCACAGAATCCCGAGTCTGATGCCGATCGACGAAGATTTCTGCTTTGATTATAAGCGAGTCGCGCGCAAGAGGCGTCCGCCAATGCCCGAGCGCAAAAAAGAGGCAGGTGGAAGACGACCTCAGCCGAGCAGGCGTCGCACCGGCAGTAAACCTGCGGGACCGAAAAAGAGCTGAAGCGGATGCTCTGTTGTTTGAAGCATATTCGGTCAGGCTCCCGATGCTAAAAAAAATTGCTGTGCTACTGGTTCTTCTTGGCTGCTCATTTGCCTTGATGCTACTGACGACAGGCGAAAGCAAGTTTGAGGTCCGGAGCCAGGCGAGTTTTCCCGTCTCCCAGGCGGAAGTCTGGCAGGTTCTGGTTGCTGTTGGGCAGTGGCCAGACTGGTGGCCTGGGATGGAAGATGCCCGGCTGGAGGGAGCAATGACAGCGGGTAGCGAAATAGGTCTGCGGCTAAAAGGGATGACTTCCAGTGAGCTGGTTATGCTGACAGAAGTCAGATCGCTTGACGAACTTGTCTGGGAAGGGGCCGGTGTGTTTGGCAGCCGCACTGGAACAGGCTTCTCTCTCAACAGTGAGACGCAAGGGTGTCGGCTGACAGTGACGAACTTTGTGCACGGCCCTCAGGCCTTTCTCGCTCGCATTACGGGTAAGGACGCCTTTGTTCAATACCAGCAGGAACTGCTGCAAAGTCTTAGGCGCTCGTTGCAGAGGTGATCAGCTCATAGGAGAAAAGGATTGAAACCGCCGGTCTGGTCGACTAGACTGCGAAGGCAGTTGTTAAATTGGTCTTACCCGTTTGTCTTCTTGCAGGAAGCGTTCACTCTTCAGGGAATTCGATGAGTCGTATTAATCAGGTCTTTGCGCAACTCAAACAGCTTGGTCGTCCCGGCTTGATCCCGTTTATTACGGCCGGTGATCCCGATCTTGATACCAGCGTTAAATTAGTCCTCAGTCTGGCTGCTGCTGGCGCCGATGTCGTCGAATTGGGCTTCCCCTTTTCAGATCCTTCAGCCGATGGGCCGACAATTCAGGCCGCTTCTGAGCGCGCTTTATCTGCCGGGACCAGCCTTGCCGGTGTTTTATCCCTGGTTGCTGAAGTGCGGAAAACCTGTCAGATTCCGATTGTGTTGATGGGTTACTATAATCCGGTCTACCGCTACGGGGTCGAGCAATTTGCGATAGATGCCGCCGCCTCAGGAGTCGATGGTTTGTTGCTGGTAGATCTCCCTCCCGAAGAAGCGGACGAGGTATTGCCCTCACTGCAGAAGACCGGGATCGATATGATCACTCTGCTGGCACCGACCACTCCGCCCGAGCGGATGAAGCATCTGGCCGAACTGGGCAGCGGTTATCTCTATTATGTATCGATGACAGGCGTCACAGGTTCTCGCCGACTTGATCCCGAAGATATCCGCCAGGCAGTCACCGAGTTACGCAAACTTAGCCCGATCCCGGTCGGCGTAGGTTTCGGGATTACGACTCCCGAGGATGCTGCAACTGTTGGCAGCTACGCTGATGCTGTCGTCGTCGGCAGTGCTCTGGTTAAAATCATTGCTGAATATGGTCAGAGTTCAGAACTGCAGCAAAGGGTAAGTGTCTTTGTTGGTGAGCTGCGTCAGAGTTTGGACAACTGCAAGTAGATATAGACACTTGTCGGATGAGGCGAGAGGGACGAAATGCAACTCAAGGTTCTTGGTAGCAGCGGGTCACGGGCACCTGGTTTTCATGCTAGTTGTTTACTGATAGAGGGGCGTTTACTGCTTGATGCTGGAACCGTCAGTTTTGCTCTGAGCCTAGAGGATCAAGCCCGGATCGATGATGTGCTTTTGACTCATGCCCATCTGGATCACATGGTCGACCTGGCATTCCTGGCAGATAATATGCTTGGCATGCGTCAGCAACCGGTTCGGGTCTGGGGGCCGCAACCGGTGCTCGATATGGTGCAGGAGCATTTGCTTAATAATCAGGTCTGGCCCGATTTTACCCAAATCCCCAGCCCTGAAAATCCGGTATTGCAGTATTGCCCGCTTCCGGAAGAGGGGCCCGCTATGATCGCCGGCCTGAAAGTCTCTTGGGAGCAAACCAACCACCCGGTCTATACAGTTGGCTACCTGTTTGAAGATGAAGAAAATGCGTTTCTCTATTCTGGCGATACCAGCGATACTGAAGCCATCTGGAAACTAGGCCGTGAATGTAAAAAACTGCGTAGCGCCTTTATTGAGACCTCATTTCCGAATCGACTTGAGAGTTTAGCGATCAAAAGTGGCCACATGACGCCAGCGATGCTTGAAAATCAGTTAACAAAACTGGACCGGGATGATGTTCCGGTGTACATATTTCATATGAAACAGCAGTATCTCGACGAATTGCACGCCGAACTGTCACAAGTGTCTCATCCACAGCTGACGGTTCTTAACGGTGGCGAAATCTACGAGATCTGACATAGACCTGTGTTCTCTCCTGGCCTAAGGCTGGAGAGATCTTGCAGAAGAGAGGTGATTCATGGCTTGGTTTCAACGAAAAAAAGCGCCGGTTTCGGCAGTCGAAAAGAAGAAAACCCAGATGCCTGAAGGGGTCTGGACAAAGTGTCAAAACTGCCAGGAGATCATCTACGCGAAAGAGATTTTGCGCAATCTGAATGTTTGCCCCAAGTGTGATTATCATTTCCGGATCAGTGCGCGGGAACGGATCGACCTGATTCTGGATGAGGGCTCCTTTGTCGAGATGGACGCCAAAATCCGTTCGGTTGATTTCCTTGAGTTCAAAGATACCAAGAAATATAAAGACCGGATTCGCGATGCGGTTAAGAAAGCCGGTGATGGTGATGCTGTCATCTGTGGCAGCGGGACGATCAATGGTTTGCCTTCGATTGTCGGGGTCTTTGATTTCTCTTTTATGGGCGGTAGTATGGGGTCTGTTGTCGGTGAAAAGCTGACCCGCGCTATTGAAAAGGGGATTGAGGTCAAAGCGCCGGTGCTGATCTTCAGCTCATCCGGTGGTGCGCGGATGCAAGAGAGTATCCTCTCTTTGATGCAGATGGCGAAAACAAGCGCGGCTTTGGCTAAGCTGAAGGCGGCCGGGATTCCGTTTATCTCTGTGTTGACCGATCCGACGACCGGTGGCGTTACCGCCAGCTTTGCCATGCTTGGAGATATCAATATGGCCGAGCCGCGTGCCCTGATCGGTTTTGCTGGGCCTCGGGTTATCGAGCAGACTATCCGTCAGACCCTGCCAGACGGTTTCCAGCGTTCCGAATTTCTACTTGAGCACGGCATGGTTGATATGATCGTGCCACGCAATGAGATGAAGGAACGTCTTTCTCAAATCCTGCGCATCTTCACCAAAAGTTGATAAGGCATGGACTATCCGTCCAGCCTTAAGTATCTCTATGGCCTGCAGCATTTTGGCATAAAACTCGGGCTTGAGAACACGAAGAGGCTACTTGATCGTTTGGACAATCCGCAACGTAACTTGCGGATTGTCCATATTGCCGGAACCAACGGCAAAGGTTCGACCGCTGCGGCGCTTGAGTTGCTTCTGCGTAGTCATGGGTTGCGAACAGGCCTTTACACCTCTCCCCATCTTCACAGCTTTACCGAGCGTATTCGAATCGACAACCAGCCGATCAGCGAAGCCGAGGTTGTTAACCAGACGCTGGCGATACGTTCTTGTGCCGCAGACCTTAACCTGACCTTCTTCGAATTCACAACAGCCATGGCGTTGCGAGTTTTTGCCCTGCAGGCGGTCGATTGGGTCATTCTGGAGACCGGTCTTGGCGGGCGTCTCGACTCGACGAATGTTGTCACCCCCCACCTGAGTCTTATTACGCCGGTTGCTCTTGATCATGCAGAGCACCTTGGGGAGACTCTAGGGCAGATCGCTGCTGAGAAGGCCGGTATTATCAAGCCCGGGGTGCCTCTGATTAGTGCGCGGCAGGAACCAGAAGTTGTACAGGTTTTGCAGACTCAGGCCGATGAAAATAAAGCTCCCTTCCTGTTGGCCAACCGCGATTTCAGTTGGGATAAGCCGCCACTCCCCTTCAACTATCGTGGTCTACATACATCGTTTTCTCACATAGAGTCCGGCCTTGTCGGGCTCTACCAGCGCGAAAACATATCATTGGCATTTGCAGCGGCGGAGTTTCTGTTGGGCCCGCTCGACTCAGAGGTAAGCCTGCAGGCGATGGCTGCTTTGCGCTGGCCGGGACGACTGGAATGGTGCGGCGACCTGTTACTCGATGGAGCGCATAATCCTCACGCGGCGTTGGCCCTGGCTGAGTATCTGGCTGAGCAGGAGTTGTCCGATCTTCTTTGGGTGGTTGCGATAAAGGCGGACAAGGATGCTCTTGGTATTTTATCCCCGCTCTTGCCTCACGCCGCCAGACTTTTTGCGACCACTCTCGAAAATGAGGCCGCTAAGCCAGCAGCTCAGTTGCTTCAGATCGCAGCAGAGACCGCTATCCCCGGTGAAGAGTGCCACACTCCGGCCGACGCGCTGCAGCGAGCTCTGGTGATGCGTCGTCCAGGACAAAAAATTCTGGTGGCGGGCTCCCTGTTTCTTGTAGCAGCACTGCGTAGTCGTTGTCTGGAATTGGCAGGAGCCTCAATTTGAGCCGCAGTTTTTCCTACCTCATTCTTTTTTTGCTGCTCTGGGCCCAGCCTTCTGTCGCTGGCGGCTTGCCTGCGCTTGATCCGGGTGCACCTGTTGACCTTGAAGCCGATCAACTCAATTTTGATGAGGCCCACGGTCTTTATCATGCCCAGGGGAAGGCTCGGCTGTCTCAAGGGCCTTTGTCGTTAACCAGCGATCAGATCTGGTGGAATAAACAGACAGGGGACGTCGAAGCAACCGGTGATGTTAACTTTAGCGGTCCAGGTGAAGAGATGAGCGGCGAGCGGATGACCTACAATCTTCAGCTAGGGACCGGCGTTGTCGATGAGGGTGAAGCTTATTGGCAGGAAAAATCGTTACGGCTCTCTGGTCGTCGTCTCGAACGCCTGGGTCCGAATCGGTTTCGAGTTTATAATGGTCGATTCACGCTCTGCGATGGGGAGCATCCGGCTTGGTCTCTCGGCTCAACTCAGGCCGATGTGACGATAGGTCGTTATCTCACAGCCAAACATGCGCTGGTCTACATCAAGGATGTTCCCACCTTTTATCTCCCCTATATCGTTATCCCGGTTAAGTCTGAGAGGGAATCTGGGTTTTTGATGCCGAGTTTCGGTTTTTCCGATAAGCGTGGCACAGAGTTCTCAACCGCCTGGTATCAGGTGTTGGGACCTCATATGGATGCAACCCTCTACCTTGACCATCTCTCAACACTCGGCACCGGCACGGGGCTGGAATATCGATATATATTCAATCGCGGCCAGCGGGGTGAATTTTATGCTTACTCGGTTTTCGCACAGGACGGCGGAGACCTTTGGACGCTGAATTGGCGACATTTCGGTCAGCTAACCGATGATATGCGCCTGGTGGTGGATTCCGAATACGTGAATGAGCGGAATTATTTTGCTGACTATGGGAGGCTGGCTGGAGAATATAACGAGCAGAAGGTTATTAGCAGTCTGTTTGTGAATCAACGCTGGTCTAAAGCGAGCCTGACGGGTCAATTTAAATCGATTAAAGACCTTGAAACTGAGGACCCAGTGCCTTGGCAGTCCGCGCCCTTGATCGATTTTTCCATCGCTCCCTGGCGACTGGCGAAGTCCCCTTTTTATGTAGGGTTGCAGTCTTCGTACCTCAATTTTCAGCGCGCGAAGGGGGCGACAGGGAAGCGTCTGATGCTTAACCCGACACTTGGCTTGCACAGTTTTTTATTCAAGGGACTGGAATTTGATTCTGAATACAGCTATCGCCAAAACCAGTATTTTCAGCTTGATGATGGTTTGGCCGACTCCTCTGGTAGTTCGACACTCAGGGCACGTCTATCGACCAGCCTGTCGCGGGTTTTTGGCGGGGGGCAGCGCAGTTGGCTGCACGGCATCGAACCGGAGCTGAACTATAATTATGTTGAGGAGAATCTTGGTCCAGAGCTACCAGAGTTTGATCGTTACGACCAGTCAGCTGAACAGGATTCTCTGGGATACGCTTTAACAACGCGTCTGACCGGAAAATGGTTAGGTGTCGAAGGCGCAGAGACGCTACGTGAAGTTGTCTGGCTGAAGTTTTCCCAGGACTACGCTCTGAACGCTGTAGCTGACATAGACCCTTTTTCCGATCTGCGCACGCAACTGATCTTGCGGCCATCAGCCCATAGTTCGATCTCTTTCGACCTTTATTATGATATGGATCAAAAGCGCATCCCTGATTTTACAATCACTGGAAATCTGGACGATGGTAAGGGGAATGGTCTGGGGATTGGCTATCATAAAAATCAGCCAGTGAGCAGTTTGGTTGCGATCGATAACCTCAATGTCTCTTTTGACCTTGCTGTGTTGAAACCCCTCTACCTTCACTACGAGCAGCGCTACGACATCTTGCAGTCGAATCGGCTGGAACAGATAATCAGCCTGGATCTGCGGCAGCAATGCTGGGGATTGATGACGACCTTAAGTGAGCGTGAAAAAGAGCGGTCGGTCATGTTTACTTTGACGCTGAGTGGTATCGGCGAGCTTGGTCAATGGGGCAAAAGCTACGATCGATAATCAAGGTGTCGTCCGGTCAAAAGAAGGTTGACGCTATGGTTTGGGCATGCGAAGCTCAGGACCAAACCGGGGAGGTTTGATTGGCTGAGGACAAAGAACCGGATTCTCCGGTAAAGAAAATGATCCCGTCTTGGCTGATTCTTATTGTTTTGGCGATGTTCTGTTTTGCTCTTCTGGGGGAGCGAGGTGCTTTGCGAGCTCTGCAATCCTACCACTATAAACAGGACCTCGAGCAGAAACTCAGTGCCTTGCAGTCACAGAAAGAGCAGCTTCGCGAAGAGATCCGTTTGTTGCAAAATGATCGTGACTATTGGGAACAGCTTGCCCGCAAAGAGCTTGGAATGGTTCGAGAAGGTGAGTTGATCTATCAGTTTTCAGGTGAAGACAATTCGCGCAAGTTGAATAAATAACCAGATTTCTCGCGGAGAGCTCAGATATGGGGACAGGGATGGACATGAGATCGACAACGAAAACTCGGGTACAGCGCCGGATCGAAAAAAAACAGGCTCTGATGTTGGTTGCACTGGTTTTGGTTATTTCGGTCGTCAGCTTTGTGTTGGGCGTTATCGTTGGACGGCATAGTGGCGAAGCGACAGTCGTTCAGCAGGTTAGTGGGCCGCAGCGGATCAATGTTAAGGACAATTTGGTCGCTCCTGCTGAACAGGTGACCCCGACCATTGCTCAACCCGTAGAGGAACAGCTGACATTTTACGACAATTTATCGAAAGACGAAGTGGCGCCTATCGGCAGTGGTATCAATTTACCACCAGACTCAAAACAACCAAAACTTGTTGCTGAAATCAACGCGCCAGCAACTTCGGCTGAAATCACGGTGATTTCGCCAGAGCTTTCTTCTGGCCAAGTTCCAGCTTCAGCTTTGATTAATCCTGCCCCGATTACGGTATCTGTGCCAGCAAACACCGAAGTTCGTGGTGAGTTGCCAACCGTTGTTAAAGGGGGAGGCTGGGTCGTTCAGGTGTTCTCTTCAAAATCGGCCGCAGATGCGGGGTTGTTGCGTGACAAATTGGGTGGTAAGGGCTACCCAGCGTTTATTGCTGAGGCGGATCTGGGGAAAAAGGGGATTTGGTACCGAGTCTTCTTTGGCCCTTATGCTGACAAGACCGCTGCGATTCAGGCTCAAGCATATGCCGCGAAAAAAGATAAATTAACCGGTTTTGCCAAGCGTCGCTGAGGGGGTGGGCGACCCGCCTTTTTTGCTTGACATTTGTCGACCAGGGTACTATTTTCCTGCCTCGTGTCGCGGGATGGAGCAGTCTGGTAGCTCGTCGGGCTCATAACCCGAAGGTCGGAGGTTCAAATCCTTCTCCCGCAACCAAAGCCGATCCTCCTTTTTAAGGAGTTAAGATAATTTCGGCGGTGTAGCTCAGTTGGTTAGAGCATGCGGCTCATATCCGCAGTGTCCGGAGTTCGAATCTCTGCACCGCCACCATTTGAAAAGCCCTTCCCGGTTCCGGGGAGGGCTTTTTTGGTTTATAGTCTTGTTTCTGGTGTTGGTCAGCGACTGAGCTAAGTCTGTCGAGGATTTTGTGGATAGAAAATTCAGGAAAATAATTCAACAAGCAGGACTCGCAGGGGAAAGCACCTTGTTGTTGGCAGTTTCGGGTGGGATTGACTCGGTGGTACTGCTCGATCTGTTGAGTCGGGTTGCTTCTGACTTTGACCTCAGGCTGCACGTCTTGCATGTTGATCACCAGATCCGTCCTGAAAGTCGGTCTGATGCTGAATTTGTGCGGGAGCTTTGCGCTCGGTTAGGTATTCCCTGTCGTGTTGAAACTTTTGACGTTTCTACTCTGGCCAAAGAGCGTCGTCTGAGCCTCGAAACTGCCGGGCGTGAAGTGCGGCGTGCGGCTCTATCTCGAAGGGCCGAAGAGCATGGATGTGTGAGAATCGTTTTGGCACATCATCAGGACGATCAGGCTGAAACGTTTTTGCAGCGATTGCTGCGTGGTAGCGGTCTGAGCGGACTTCAGGTGATGCAGGAGTTCGATGGGTTCTGGTGGCGCCCCCTGCTCGATTTTTCACGACAGCAGATTTTGACATACGCAAAACAAAGAAATCTTGTCTGGGTAGAGGACGCAAGTAACGTTGATACCAGATTTCTGCGTAACCGGATTCGTCACCAGTTGTTGCCCGATTTACGCGAGTATAATCCACAGGTCAATCAGCGGCTGTCAGCCCTGAGCCGTCAGTTCCAGCTTGAAGAAGATTTCTGGTCGCAGCATATATCCAGTCTTTGGTCGGAATTGCTTTTGTCAGACGCTGATGGGTTGCGCTTGAATCGACAGTTGTTGCTCGACAGTCACCCGGCCTTACAACTGCGTCTCTTGCGCGAGGCTTTGCGCCGATGTCGTGGCGATCTGCAAGGCATTGAGCGGGTCCATTTGGAGGCATTGCTTGGGCTGGTGCTCGGTGATCGATCTCAAGCTGAGCTTGATCTGCCGGATTGCTGGGCTGCGCGGCGTTATAATCAGATATGGCTGCGTAGTGCCGCTTTACGACCTGAATGTTTTGAACTCTCTCTGAAAATTGGTGAGCCATTGGCTTTGCCCGATGGGCGAATCCTGTGGGCTGAGCTTCGCGAGCATGCGAGTGGAGAAGCTGACGATGTGGTGGAGTTTGAGCCCGGTCTTCTGCAATTCCCCCTGCGCGTTCGTAGTCTTCAGCCCGGTGACCGTTTCCGTCCTTCTGGGATGAAAGGGCATCGAAAAATTAAAGATTTTTTGATCGACCTGAAGTTTGAAAAAGAGCAGCGGATTTGCCTGCCTCTCTTGATGAGTCAGGATGAAATTGTGTGGCTGGTCGGCTTGCGTCGATCCGCTGTTGCTCCAGTTGTTGATCGCAACCGCAAATGCCTTGTTGTCAGGTTGCTGAAGGACGTAAAATCAGCGACAAAGCCCTTGTGAGTCCGGGTCATCTATGGTAGTTTTTCCAACACTTTCACCCATCTTGCCGGTTGCTTTGTGACCTGCTGTAACTTAAGAACTCCATAGGGGGTCCTGTGAGTCAATTTCAGAAAAATCTTGCCCTTTGGCTGGTCATCTCATTGTTGATGATCATGCTCTTCAACATGATGAGCCAACGAGGGACTGATCAGAAAAAAATTAATTATACCGAGTTGTTAGGCGATATTGAGTCGGGGCAGGTGACCAAGGTTACCATTCAGGGCTCGCAGATCACCGGCACTTTGGAGGACGGCACCAAGTTCCTGACTACCGCTCCACCAGATATGCAGCTGATTCCAGAACTTAAGGAAAAAGGGATCACGATTGAAGCCAAGCCGGTTGATGACCAGGGGTTCTGGTTTACCCTTTTGGTCTCCTGGGGACCGATTCTGCTCCTGATCGGTGTTTGGATCTTCTTTATGCGCCAGATGCAGTCTGGTGGCGGCAAGGCGATGAGCTTTGGCAAGAGTAAGGCCAAACTGCTGACTGACACTCAAGGGCTGGTGACCTTTAAGGACGTCGCAGGCGTCGATGAAGCGAAGCAGGAGCTTGAAGAAGTTGTCGAGTTTCTCAAAGATCCGAAAAAGTTCACCAAGCTTGGCGGAAGAATACCTAAAGGGGTGCTGCTGGTCGGTGCTCCTGGTACAGGCAAGACCCTGTTAGCTCGGTCTGTCGCTGGGGAGGCCGGCGTGCCTTTCTTCACCATCTCCGGTTCTGATTTTGTTGAGATGTTTGTCGGCGTCGGTGCCAGCCGGGTCCGTGATCTTTTTCTGCAGGGCAAAAAAAATGCACCCTGCATTATCTTCATCGATGAGATCGATGCCGTAGGCCGTCACCGTGGTGCTGGTCTCGGGGGCGGGCACGACGAGCGCGAACAGACCCTCAATCAGTTGCTGGTTGAGATGGATGGCTTTGAGTCGAATGAGGGCGTTATTCTGGTTGCTGCAACGAACCGTCCTGATGTGCTCGATCCCGCTCTGCTTAGACCTGGCCGTTTCGACCGTCAGGTCGTGGTGCCCCGCCCCGATATCAAGGGGCGTAGCCGAATTCTCAAGGTTCATTCACGCAAGGTCCCGATGGGTGATGACGTTGATCTGGATGCCATTGCCAAGGGGACCCCTGGTTTCTCGGGTGCCGATCTGGCTAACCTGATTAATGAGGCCGCCCTGTTAGCAGCGCGGAGTAACAAAAATCAGGTCGATAATAGCGATTTCGAGGCCGCGAAGGATAAGGTGCTAATGGGGGCTGAGCGTCGTTCGATGGTTATTACCGAGGACGAGAAAAAAGTGACTGCTTATCATGAGGCTGGCCATGCGCTGGTGTCATTACTGACTCCCGGCTCGGACCCTGTCCATAAGGTGTCTATTATCCCACGTGGCCGAGCATTAGGTGTCACTATGTATCTTCCCGCTGAAGAGAAATACAATGAAACGGCGATCGGCTTAAATCAAAAGATTTGTGCTTTGCTTGGTGGACGGATTGCGGAAGAGATGACGTTTGAGTCTGTGACCAGTGGTGCCAGTAATGACCTGGATCGCGTTACAGCCATTGCCCGCAAGATGGTTTGTGAATGGGGTATGAGTGACAAGATCGGCCCGTTGACCTTTGGTGAAAAAGAGGGTGGCGAGGTTTTTCTTGGCCGCGATATGGGCCACGTTAAAAACTACAGTGAAGCGACTGCTATAGAAATTGATGGTGAAATCCGTCGGATTGTGCAGGAAAACTATCAGAAAACCCGCACTCTGCTTGCTGATCACAGCCTGCAGTTGAAGAATTTGGCTGAAGCTCTTCTTGAGCGCGAAACCCTGGATGGACCAGAGATCAACCTGATTACTTTCCCGCAGCAAAACGCAGCCAAAGAGGTGGTCGTCGCTGCGAGTGAAGAGGAAGTCGCGAGCAGTGTCGAAGAGGACGTCGCGGTTAAACCTGGCGAGTCTGACTGCTGATTCGTGAAAGCTTTCGCACGCTGTCTGCTTGGTAAGGACTGCCAGCTTGATCTGCGGTTGCCACGGATTATGGGGATACTAAATGTAACCCCTGACTCCTTTTCGGACGGCGGTAACTTTTACAGTCTCGAAACGGCGCTGGCGCAAGGGCGGCAAATGATCTTGGAGGGCGCTGACCTGCTTGATGTCGGCGGTGAAAGCACCCGGCCTGGAGCCGAATCTATCTCAGCTCAACAGGAGATGGACAGGGTTCTTCCGGTCATTGAAGGTCTGCGGCGCGAGTCAGATATCCCCCTGTCGATCGACACAACAAAGGCATCAGTTGCGTCCGAGGCGGTTGCCGCCGGTGCGAACTTTATAAATGATGTCAGTGGCTTGAAATTCGACCCACTGATGGTGCAGACGGCCGCAGACAGCGGTGCCGGGCTTTTTTTAATGCACACCTCCGGCCGTCCCGAGGTCATGCAGCAGCAGACAGTTTATTCCGATTTACTTGGTGAAGTGTGCAGTTTTTTGCAACAGGCGGCTGAGGCCGCGATTGCTGCCGGGGTTGATCGTCATGCGATTGCGATCGACCCGGGGATCGGGTTTGGCAAAGATGCCAGGGGTAATCTTCAGTTGCTGCAAAAGCTCGATCTCTTGGTCTCCACTGGTTATCCGGTGTTGCTTGGAACTTCGCGTAAAAGTTTTATCGGCCATATTCTGCAGCAGAGTGACCCCTCTGAACGATTGGCGGGCACTCTGGCCAGCGTCGCTTTAGGTGTCGTGCGTGGGGCACAAATACTTCGTGTTCATGATGTCCGTTCGGCGCGAGAAGCGGCCTTGGTTGCCTGGGCCGTGCGTGAGGGGGAACTCCCCGCCGCAAAGGCTGAAACACATCAATGATTGATGGTCGTTAGTTGCGGCGTTTTTTGATCTGGGGATTGCAATGCCTGACATACTTTCCAATATTCGCGTCCTCGATCTCCTCGATATCGGCATTGTCGCTTTTATCATCTACCGAATTATCCTGCTGATCAAAGGAACCCGTGCGGTACAGATGCTGCTTGGTCTGGCCGTTATCCTCATGGTTTATGTCGCTTCTCGAGTTGGCGATCTGCATACCTTGAACTGGTTTCTGAGCAATTTTCTCTCGTCAATAATTCTGGTCATTGTCGTCATTTTTCAAAGCGATATCCGACGTGCGCTGATGCATGTCGGGCGTAACCCCTTTTTTGCCGGGCTGACCTACCTTGAAGAAACCGTTATCCTTGATGAGCTGGTTCAGGCCTGTATCGCTCTGGGCAAAAAACGGATCGGTGCACTGATTGTTATCGAACGTGAGACGGGTCTGAAGGATATCCTGGACAGCGGTACGGTGATTGATGCCCGGGTGACCAGTGAGATGATCCAAGCCATCTTCGTCCCAGCGTCCCCCATCCATGACGGCGCCCTGATTGTACAACAAGGGCGCTTGACCCAGGCCGGTTGTTTCCTGCCCTTGAGCCAGAACCTCGATATCAGCAAATATCTTGGTACTCGACATCGGGCCGCGATCGGGCTGACTGAACTGCTTGATGCCGTGGCTATCGTTGTTTCGGAAGAGACCGGCAAGATTTCTGTGGTTGTCAACGGCGGGATTACCCGTGATCTTGATGCCTCGGATCTGCGGAAGGTTCTCGGTCGGTTGCTCGAACCTCGCCGCAAGACAGTTAAAAAGAAGGGGAAGGGCTAGCTGATGATGGAACTGGTGACTAAAAACTGGACACTCAAGCTCCTTTCCCTCGTCTTTGCTATGATCCTCTGGATGTTTATCATGGGGGAAAGGCACCTTGAGGTCGGCTATACGGTTCCACTCGAATTGCAGAAAATTCCTAAAGCGCTGATCATCTCGAATCAGGTCCCGAGCTTAATCGATGTGCGTATCAGCGGACCGCGCACCTTGCTGATGAAGGTGAGTCCGAATGATATCAGTATTGCCGTGGATCTCTCCGATCTTAAACCGGGTCTGACAACATTTAAACGGCTTGAGGAGCGGTTGAATCTTCCGAGTGGCATGCGTGTTACCCGCGTTTCCCCTTCTTTTGTTGATATCCGGCTGGATCGTCGCAAGAAGAAAAATGTTCCGATTAAGGTTGTTCTCGCCGGTGACCCGGATCCCGGCTATCGGGTTGTAGGGCTTAAGGCAATTCCAGACAGGGTCAGCATTTCCGGGGCTGAAAGCGAACTTAAGACGATCTCCGAAGTGATGACTGAGCCGATCGATCTTAAGGGGGTCACGGAGAATTTTTCTGAAATTGTGCCACTGACTTATGAGCGAACCTATACAAACTTCATAGACGAAAAAACAGCGGAAATCATAGTTTCGATCGAAGCGACCGACCCTGTTGAAGATACGGTTTTGCAACCACCACTTCCTGTTCAAAAAAAGGCTGAATAACTGATGAAAGAACGTATTTTCGGAACAGATGGCGTACGTGGTGTGGCTAACGTTCATCCCATGACCACCGAAGTTGCGATGCGCCTGGGCCGTGCGGCTGCGCACCTTTTTAAGGATGGAGATCGCCGCCATCGTCTGGTGATTGGCAAGGATACCCGGCTGTCTGGTTACATGATCGAGACTGCACTCGTTTCAGGAATCTGTTCGATGGGGGTTGATGTGCTTCTGGTTGGTCCTTTGCCAACCCCGGGAATCTCCTTTATTACCACGTCGATGCGCGCGGATGCCGGGGTGGTCATTTCGGCCTCGCACAATCCCTACCAGGACAACGGGATCAAGTTCTTTAGCCGCGACGGCTTTAAATTGCCTGACGAGCTTGAAATGCGACTTGAAGAGCTGATTACCAGTGGTGAAATCGATGCCTTGCGCCCTATCGCAGATGAGGTCGGAAAGGCTTATCGCGTTGATGATGCTGTTGGTCGCTATATTGTCTTTCTGAAAAACACCTTTCCTCGTGAACTCGATTTGCAGGGGCTTAAGATCGTACTCGACTGCGCGCACGGCGCTGCCTACAAGGTGGCACCGGCCGTTTTTGAAGAATTGGGCGCCGAGGTGATCACCCTGGGCATCAAGCCGGATGGCAAGAATATCAATGCTGGCTGTGGTTCGCTCTATCCCGAGGTCATGGCTGCTGCGGTTCGCGAGCATGGTGCCGATCTGGGTGTCGCTCTGGACGGCGACGCCGACCGCGTGATCTTTGTTGATGAGCACGGTGATCTGGTTGATGGTGATCATATTATGGCGATCTGCGCAACGCGTATGCTGGCTGCTGGCACCCTTAACCATAAGACTCTGGTCGCAACGGTCATGAGCAACATGGGGCTGGAAATTGCTCTTAAAAAAGCTGGTGGCAAGATGATTCGCACTGCCGTCGGTGATCGTTATGTTGTAGAAGAGATGCGGCGTGGAGGCTACAATCTGGGTGGCGAGCAGTCGGGGCATATGATTTTCCTTGATCATAACACCACTGGCGACGGCATCCTCTCTGCGCTACGCGTGCTTGAAATTGTACAGCGTAGTGGTCAGAGATTGTCAGAGTTAGCCCAGGTCATGGAGTCTTTACCTCAGACCCTGTTGAATGTCCGCGTCAAGCAACGCACCGATCTGTCAGAAGTACCTGAAATCTGTCGGGTGATTGCTGCCGCAGAAGCTCAACTTGGCGATCAGGGACGGGTGCTGATCCGCTATTCCGGAACTGAGCCCTTACTGCGGATCATGCTCGAAGGGGTCGATCAGGCCGAGATCGAAGCTTTGGCCGTTGAGATAGCGACGGCAGTTAAAAATAGCATCGGCGCCGCCTAAAATATTCGAAATTAAAGGAGTCTTATCCCTTGGCAAAACTGGGAGTTAACGTCGACCATATTGCGACCCTGCGCGAGGCACGGGGTATTAGTGAACCTGATCCGGTTGATGCTGCAATGTTGGCCGAACTGGCGGGTGCCCATGGCATCACGGTCCATTTACGCGAAGATCGGCGTCATATTCAGGATCGTGACGTCGAAATCTTGCGGCGGACGATTAAGACTCGCCTTAATCTCGAGATGGCTTTGACCGACGAGATGGTCTCTTTCGCCATGAAGGTCCTGCCTGATACGGTCACTCTGGTTCCCGAAGGCCGCCATGAGCTGACCACTGAGGGGGGGCTTGATGTTTCGATGTTGCGCCAGACGCTAAAACAGAAAATTTCTCTGCTCCAACAAGCAGGTATCGTTGTCAGCCTCTTTATTGAGCCCGACCTGGAGCAGATCAAGGCTTGTCATCGCGCCGGGGCTGATTATATCGAGATTCACACCGGGACCTATTGTGAGATGCGCCATGAAAAGGATCGCCTGGATCAACTGCGACGTATCGAGATTGCGATCAGTGCCGCGCGTAAATTTGGTATGGGGGTTAATGCTGGCCATGGTCTGAATTATCGTAATATTGGACCAGTTGCGGCCTTACGCGGAATTGAGGAGTTTAATATTGGACATAGCATCGTCGGACGAGCTTCGTTGGTTGGGATGGAGCGTGCGGTACGCGAAATGCTTGAGCTGCTCAAGGAGAGCTGATGGCGATTGTCGGTAGCGGCATTGATCTGGCACGGATCCCACGTTTTAGGCGTTTTGTCGATGAGGGGAAGTTTGCCATCTTTGAGCGCCTGTTCACTCAGCCTGAGCGCGACTATGCCCTGTCTCTTAAAGATCCTGCCTCACATTTTGCCGTGCGCTTTGCCGCCAAAGAGGCTTTTGTTAAGGCGCTGGGGACCGGGTTGCGTTTTGGCCTGAGCTGGCAACAGATTGAAGTCGTGCGTGATGAACTTGGCCGACCTTCCCTTGAGCTGACAGGCCGTGCCCTTGAGCTGATGGCCGAAAAAGGCGCAACGCGCACTCACCTTTCCTACAGCCATGACGGTGACTATGGCGTGGCATCGGTTATACTCGAAGACTGAGCACTTCCTTTAATCAGGTGTGGATATGAAGCTGATCACTGCCGAACAGATGCAGGCGATCGACCATAATGCGATTGTGACCCTGGGGATCCCAGGAGCAGTCTTGATGGAGAATGCTGGTCGTGCCGCTGCCGAAGAGATTCAGGATGATGGCCAAGGACTCTTCCCTGGCCCAGTATTGGTACTTGCCGGACGTGGGAACAATGGTGGCGATGGCTATGTGGTTGCCCGCATTCTGGCTGATAGAGGTTGGCAGGTAAAGACCCTGGTGCTGGCTAGAGAAGATGAGGTCAAGGGTGATGCTGCCTTGATGCTGCAGATTCTGCAGCGTTTGAACGGTCATGTTAGGTTTGTCTCGAGCGAAGACTCCCTGTGCGAAAGTTTCTCCGCAGCAGAGCCGCTACTGATTATCGATGCCCTGCTTGGAACCGGTTTGTCGACTGAAGTTTCTGGACTCTATCGGTTGGCGATCGACCTGACCAATCGAAGCCCGGCGCAAGTTGTCGCTATCGATATCCCTTCCGGGGTCAGCGGCTCGGATGGACGCGTGCTGGGTGCTGCAGTTAAGGCTGATCTGACCTTAAGTTTTGATAGTGCAAAGGTCGGGCATGGTAGCCGTCCTGGAGCTGATTATAGCGGTGAACTGCGGATACTTGACATCGGCATCCCCTCTGCGGCACGGCCGCATGAGGATTTTTCATGTACCCTGGTCGATGAAACTGTCGCCGCAGGCTTGTTGCCACCTCGGCTTCCGAACGGGCATAAGGGTTCCTTTGGCCATCTAGGGGTGGTCGCAGGCTCACTCGGGATGACGGGGGCTGCAACTCTTTGCAGTGAAGCGGGATTGCGTGGTGGTGCTGGTTTGGTAACCCTTGTCTGTCCGGCCGAACTCCAGGCCATTCTTGAGACTAAGTTAACCGAGGTGATGACACGACCACTGACGGGCCAGCAACTACATCTTCTGAGTGACAATTGCCCTGAGATAGAGGCTTTCTATGAAGATTGGCAAGCGCTTGTTCTGGGTCCCGGGTTGGGGCGCAACTTGCAAACGATTAGTGCCGTCCGTAGCCTTGTAGCTAACTGTCCCTGTCCCCTGGTGATCGATGCCGATGGGCTTAATGCTCTGGTTGGCGCACTGGATGTTCTGTCCGGATCTCAGGATCGCTTGCCGGTGCTGACCCCGCACCCTGGTGAGTTTTCACGCTTAACTGGCTTGACCATTGCCGAAATCGAAGCCGATCGCTTCCGCCTGGTTCGACAGTTTGCCATTGAGCGCCATGTGGTGTTGCTGCTGAAGGGAGCTCGGACCCTGATAGCCGATCCCCAGGGGCGCGTGCGGATCAACAGCAGTGGAAATGTTGGACTCGCCACAGCGGGGAGCGGTGATGTGCTCTGTGGTCTGATCGGCGGGCTTATCGCTCAGGGTCTTTCCCCCTTTGATGCCGCGAGTCTCGGCGCCTGGTTGCATGGCGCCGCAGCTGATTTGTTGTCTGACGAGATCGGCTCCGTCGGAATGATCGCTGGCGACCTACTTAAAACGATCCCCGTTGTTCGTCATCAACTAGAAGGAGTCTGTATATGCTGACAGCCAAAGATATTATGAGTACTGATCTGGTCACCGTGACCCTGGATACCAGTATTAAGGATCTGGCAAACAAATTTGTTACATCGAGGTTCAGCAACATGCCGGTCTTGGATGATGCCGGAAAACTGGCTGGCGTCATCAGTGAAACGGATCTGGTCGAACAACAGAAGCCGCTGCATATTCCCACGGTTATGGCTTTGTTTGACGGGGTATTTTATCTCGACAGCGAAAAGCGTTTTCAAAAAGAGGTTGATCGGGTGACGGCGCAGACTGTCGGAGAACTTTGTCAGCGTAAGCCAGTGACCTGTGGGCCCGATGCCAGCATTGGTGAGATTGCGGGTCTTATGAGTAAACACAGGGCCCATTTGATCCCGGTAATCAAGAACGACAGTCTGGTCGGTGTCGTTGCGCGTCTTGATCTGATCAAGGCTGTTGAGGTTTAAAACCGCCGTGAAATTTGAGACGAAAAGTGAGGAAGAGACCAGCGCCTTCGGCCGTTTTCTCGGTGTGCAATTAAAGCAGCCTTTAACAATTCTTTTAAAGGGTGATCTCGGTGCAGGCAAGTCGGTTATCGCGCGTGCATTGGCCCGTGGCCTTGGAGTCTCTGAGGATATTCCGATTACCAGCCCCACATTTACCCTGATGAATCATTACCCTGCGCGGCTTGAGCTTTATCATTTTGATCTCTACCGCTTGGCCGATGCCGACGAGTTGCTTGAAATCGGTTTTGATGACTTTGCCCATAGTGAAGGAGTCGCTCTGATTGAATGGCCTGAGCGCTTGTCAGGTCGCGAATTTGATCATCTCCTGATACAAGTTAAGCGATTATCAGCCGACTGCCGCAGGATTGAAGTCAACGCTTATGGGGGCGAGCCCCAGGTGCTGTTCAACTGCTTGCAAGAATGGTTGATCGCTCAATAAAAACGCCCCGTTACCGGGTGCTTCGCGTAAAAAAACGCTTTGACCCTCCAGTGGGTTTCCTGTTATTAAGGTCTGTCTGGAGAAATACCCTAATAATCGCTGTCTGGAACCTTTTCGACGCGCAACTCTTAATTAGTTTGCTCGTCCAGAAGACTAAGAAGGAGATAGTAGAAATATGGCCCTGGTTGTTCAGAAGTATGGGGGCACATCGGTCGGGACGATCGAACGCATCCGCAATGTTGCCACACGGGTCGCTAAGACCTTTGATGAGGGGAACGATGTGGTCGTCATCGTCTCGGCAATGTCTGGTGAAACCAACCGTTTGGTGGCGCTGGCCAACGAGGTGTGCGAGTTCCCGAGTGATCGTGAGTACGATGTGCTGGTCTCGACCGGTGAGCAGGTGACCATCGCTCTGCTGTCGATGTGTCTGCAGTCGATGGGTTATCAGGCCAAGAGCTACCTGGGTTCGCAGATCCCGATGCAGACCGACAGTACCCATGCCAAGGCGCGGATCAAGAGCATCCCGGATACCAATATTCGGGCGGATCTTGAGAAAAAAACAATTGTCATCTGTGCCGGATTCCAGGGTGTTGAGCCAGGTGGTTCAATTACGACCTTGGGCCGTGGCGGTTCAGACACTTCGGCCGTTGCGATTGCCGCTGCGCTAAAGGCCGATGTTTGCGAAATCTACACCGATGTCGATGGCGTCTATACAACAGACCCACGGATGGTACCCGAGGCGCGCAAGATTGAAAAAATTAGCTATGAGGAGATGCTCGAAATGGCATCTCTCGGCGCCAAGGTGCTGCAGATTCGTTCGGTAGAATTTGCCAAGAAATACGGCGTGGTGATTCACGTCCGTTCCAGTTTTGACGACAGCCAGGGAACTCTGGTGATGAAGGAGGATCAAGAGATGGAGACCGTATTGGTTTCAGGGATTGCCTTTAATAAGGATGAGGCCAAAATCAGCGTTTTGGGGGTTCCGGATCAGCCGGGGATCGCAGCACAGATCTTCTCTCCTTTGACGGATTCAAATATTACTGTCGATATGATCATTCAGAACGTTTCGAGCGATGGCAAGACCGATATGACCTTCACCGTGCCGAAAACCGATTGCAAAAAAGCCCTGCAGATCATTGAACCGGTCGCGGCTGCAATCGGTGCGAGGGGGACCAGTAGTGATACGGCTATCGCTAAGGTGTCGATCATTGGTGTTGGTATGCGCTCGCATGCCGGTGTCGCGAGTCAGATGTTTTCGACTCTGTCGAAAGAGGGGATCAACATCGAAATGATCTCAACCAGTGAAATTAAGATTTCTTGTGTGATTAGTGACAAATATACTGAACTGGCAGTGCGTGTCCTGCATGAGGCCTTCGGTCTCAATAAGGAAGTTTAACGCGGTAATCGGCATCTTAGCCGGGGTTCTGAAAGGGTGTTAGTCATGAGTCGGATCAAGCTTTACGATACTACGCTACGAGACGGTACACAGGCAGAAGATATCTCCTTTCTGGTTCAGGATAAGGTTAATATCGCCCATCGTCTTGATGAAATGGGAATCGACTATATCGAGGGTGGTTGGCCCGGGTCAAACCCGAAAGATATTGCCTTCTTTGACGCGATTAAGAGTGAGAAACTATCCAACGCCAAAATCGCTGCATTCGGTTCGACTCGTCGCGCGAAAGTGACACCTGCAGAAGACAATAACATTCAAACCCTGATTGCTGCAGAGCCAGACGCGGTTACTATCTTTGGCAAAACATGGGATTTTCACGTTCGCGAGGCCTTGCGAATCAGTCTTGAAGAGAATCTTGAGCTGATTAATGACTCTTTAGCTTACCTCAAGCAACGGGTGAGCGAGGTGATTTATGATGCCGAGCATTTCTTTGATGGTTATAAGGCTAATCCTGAATATGCTCTGAAAACTCTCCAGGCTGCGGCCGATGCTCAGGTTGATTGTATTACTCTTTGTGACACAAACGGTGGCACCTTGCCCCATGAGTTCCCGGCGATTATGCAAGCAGTCAAGGAGGCAGTCTCTGTCCCCCTGGGGATTCACGCCCACAATGACTCTGAATGCGCCGTTGCCAACTCACTGATGGCAGTCGAACTGGGTGTTCTTCAGGTTCAGGGGACAATCAATGGTTTCGGTGAGCGTTGCGGAAATGCCAACCTCTGCTCAATCATCCCCGCTCTACAGTTAAAAATGGGACATGAGTTGATCAGCGCTGAACAGATGGCTGGTATGCGTAAACTGTCGCGTTATGTCTACGAGTTGGCCAACCTGGTACCGAATAAGCACCAGCCATACACCGGCAACTCTGCTTTTGCGCATAAGGGTGGAGTTCATGTCTCGGCCATCCAACGTCACCCCGAAACCTATGAACACATGCGGCCTGAAAAGGTCGGTAATAGCACGCGGGTTCTGGTTTCAGATCTGTCAGGTCGGTCTAATATTCTTGTTAAGGCTGAAGAGTTCGGTCTTCCACTGGACAGCAAGGATCCCGTTACTCTCGAGATCCTGGAAGAGATCAAAGAGATGGAGAATAAGGGCTACCAGTTTGAGGGAGCTGACGCATCTTTTGAGCTGCTGATGCGCCGCGCCCTTGGTAAGGTTAAGAGTTACTTCCAGGTTCTGGCCTTTCGCGTCATCGATACGCGTCGTAGCGAAGACGCAGCCCCAATTTCAGAGGCGACAGTCAAGGTCAGGGTGGGAGGGAAAATCGAACACACTGCGGCTGACGGCAATGGCCCGGTCAATGCCTTGGACCGCGCTCTGCGTAAGGCTTTGGAAAACTTTTACCCACAAATCGGTGAAATGGACCTGATTGACTACAGGGTGCGTGTATTGCCTGCAGGTCAGGGAACAGAATCCTTTACGCGAGTTCTGGTTGAATCAGGGGACAAAGAGAACCGTTGGGGAACCGTTGGGGTTAGCCAGAATATTATCGATGCCTCTTATCACGCTTTGATTGACGCAATCCAGTTTAAGCTGCTTAAGGATTCTGGCGAGTAGTGTTATGGCAGCACGAGGGGGATGGCTGCTGCTGGTATTGATGTTGGGTTTAACCGTTTACGATATGGGCTGGTTCTCTTTTCCTACGGAAGAGAGTCCGGCCCTTCGTGTTTCTGGCGCGAGCAGCGTGGCAATCCTGCTGCTGGATACAGAAGGCAAAATCGATGGAATTCATCAAATTAATGACGCTCAGCAACTGTTGTTCGTCATAAATTTGGCGGGCTTGGCTTTGCCTGCTGAATTAGGTCGAGAACTTGTTGGTACCGGAATTATTTCAGAAGGTGAAATGATTAAATTTCAGGTAGTTAATGGAGTTGTGACCAGTTTTGAATTCGGCTGGATGCCAGCCGCAATGCGGATGTCTTTGGGCATTCCATTAAATGTAGACCAGATGTCTGTAACTGACTGGGACGATCTGCCCGGCGTCGGAGCCTCATTAACACTACGCATAGAGCAAGATCGTCAGAAAAATGGCGACTTTGACTCCATCTACGGGCTATCAAGGGTTCCAGGTGTAGGTTTGAAACTCATTGAAAAGTGGAAACTATTTTTCCGTGACCCTAAATAGCTGAAAAACAGATCTAATTTTTTTCAACAATAAGAAATATGAATAACGGCTAAGGATTCCTTCGGCTTGGCACATCTCATGAAGTATACGTCTAGCTCCAACTTAGAAAATTTAGACGTATTTCGTCTGTTGTCTCAAAACCGCCGAGGAGGTCCCAAATGAAATGTCCAAAGTGTAAGAGCAGAATGTATTCCGAGAAGTATTATGATTTTGTTCGGGCTTTTGACGCCTGGAGATGTTGTGCATGTGGTGAAGTTGTGGATCCCACGATTCTCGCCAATCGCGCGAGGAACCAGAACCTTTATCTTGGTTGATAGAGAGAATCTGAAAGGCCGGGCAGATGCCCGGCCTTTTTTTTTAGTTTGCTGAAGAGTTATAGTCGCTTTTGACTTATTTGGTTTGAGATTTTTTGCTCCAAAAAATAAATTTTGCAACACCAATTAAAGAGAGCAGCAGAAAGGCAGGTCCACGCCAGCGGTTGGGTTTTTTTCCTTCACTGATAAAGAGAATATCCTCACCCGTTTCAATATCCTTTGAAGATAGCAACTCGAGTAGTTTGTTGCGGTTCGCTTCGGCAATCAAATTATCTGCGGTCAATCCGGTAATTGTCACCTCAGGGAAGAACTCTTTCTGATGTTCTTTAAGGTAGGCGGCACGTTTTTGGTCATCATCAAGCTTGAAGTAGTAAGTCGTAAGCAGACGGATAATCTCAGGTTGTCTGGTCTCAATCCAAACACGAGGATGTTGAATGTTACGGTCTTCAACAAGGGGGATCAGAAACGAATCGATTTCGATCGTCCCGCTCATATTGATTCCTTTGATGAGGTCAAGATATCCTCCGCTAACTTTAAGCCATTCCTGAGGCGGTTTTTCAGTCGAAAGGTCGATTAATTCTATATCGAGAGGCTCAGGGTTACGTAACTGAAGGACAAGGTCGTTAATCCCGAGCCAGGTAAGCAGCATGCAGATGGCGAGGAATGTGAAGCGAAATCGTTTCATTGCAGGGACTTCTCCGATAAAAAAAGCTTTTCTCCAGAGAAGAAAAGCGCAGGCGAGATGGTAAAAAAAAACGCGCCGGGCGGCCAGTGGCAACCCGGCGCGTTGAAGTTTAAATCAAGCGCCAGCTGTTTCTGTCGCTGTAGTAGTGACCAAATCTTTTTGAGTTATCATCGATACCACAACCAGAGCCAGGAAGGAAAGAGGAATCGAGATCAATGCAGGGCTATTGAAGCTGATGGGTGCATCAGTCGGCAGGTAGCCGTAGCGGACCCACATGTCTGGAGAAATCAGGATCAACCCCAGGGAAGATACAAGACCAACCGATATAGAGGCGGCAATACCCTTGGCGGTAGTGCGCTTCCAGAAGAGCAACATCAGAATCGCGGGCAGGTTGGCGGATGCGGCAACTGCAAAGGCCCAGCCGACCAGAAATGAGACATTCATCCCCTCAAAGATAATTCCCAGATAGATGGCAATACAACCGACGACGACCGCCGAAATCTTGCCTGCGCGGACCTTACCGTGGTCGGTCATCCGCATGCCAAGAAAGTTGTCCATCAGGTCATGTGCAACAGCACCAGAGGCGGCAACAATCAATCCTGATACTGTCCCCAGGACGGTAGCGAATGCCAGCGATGAGATGACTGAAAAGAGAACAACCCCAAAGGAGAGTGCCAGCAGAGGCGCGCTCATGTTGTTGTCGGTCAGGTTGATGACCCCGTTGGTCATAGCCCCCATGCCGAGGAACAAGGTCAGAATGTAGAAGAAGCCGATTGCAGCAATCGCGACAATCGTCGACTTACGGGCAGCAGCCTGACTCGGGACCGTGTAGTAGCGGATCAGGATGTGCGGCAACGCAGCAGTCCCGCAGAAGAGTGCGAGCATCAGTGAGACGAAGTTAAACGTCTGAGTTCCCGTCGCATTGTCGACCTTGAATTTCAGGCCGGGGCGCAGCACACGATCACCAGGGGTCGGTTTTTGGTAGTATACAGTGACTGTATTTGCGCCATCATGAATATACTTTTTGCCCCATAGCACAATAGTTGAGTCTTTGAGTGCAGATAAATAGGCAAGTGGTCCGACCGCACCAGTCGTCGCGACTTCCTGCCCATTGACACGTAGTTCCTTGATATGTCCAACCGGGAAGAACTGTCCCTTCTCTTTAGCAGCACCGTTAAAGGTTTTGGTGCCATCGGCCATTTTGGTGACGTAGAGAGTCTCTTCGAGGCGGAAGCCTTGGTTATTTTTATTGAGGTGCCAGATTGTTTCGCGTCCGTCTTTGGTCAACTTAACGAAGTCCGCTTTGCCAAATTCAGAATCGAGTCCAGAAACGACACTGTAGCCAGCTTCACTGATATTCAATGCCGCATCGGCTTGCAAGGTTTTGAAATCATGATAAGGCTGTCCGTTGTTGACTGGAGATGTTGATAGTCCCTGAGTCAGGACGTAGATAACAACCACAGTCGACATGATCAGGAGGAGAGACCCCTTAAAAAACTGGACATAGGTAGTTGAGGCCATGCCCGCAGTTGCAACAATAATTGTTACAACGACTCCAACAATACAGACGCCGACCCAGTGGGGCAGACCGAGCAGCGGCTGAACCAGAACCCCGGCTCCAACCATCTGTGGAATCAGGTAAAACACCGACACCAGCAGGGTTGAGATCGCGGCTGTCAGCTGGATTGATTTGGAATTGAATTTGGAGTCGAGAGCATCGGTAAAGGTGTACTTACCCAGACGCTTCATCGGCTCGGCAACCAGGAACAAAGCGACGATCCAGCCCGCAAGGTACCCGATCGAATACATCCAGCCGTCATAGCCAGCGGTGGCAATCATTCCGCAAATGCCGAGAAATGAGGCCGCAGACAAGTAATCTCCAGCAAAGGCAATACCGTTGGTAAACCAGTGAACGTTGCCGCCAGCAGCGTAGTAGCTATCCGCTGAACTGGTACGGCGAGCAAGATAGAAAGAAAGCCCAAGTACGAATGAAACGAAGAATATAAAGAGGCCGATGGCCAACGGAGATTGTGTGTAAATCATTTAGACGCCCTCCCTAGCTGTTCATCCGCGCTTCGGCGCGGGTACAGAGATGGTTGTAGATAACGGCCATAACCAGGGCCAGACCAATCAAACCGAAGCCCCAGATAACAGCGGCGGTCTGTCCGAGCACAATCGACTGCATCGTTTTTGGGGTCGTTGCATTGATCGCAACGAAAATTGCGTAGACCAGGGTATAGGCAATAAACATTTTTACCCCTAGCTTGGTCTTGTAGGCGGACGCATTGTCCTTGCCCAGTTTTACTGCGGGTCCGTGTGCCATGGTGAAACTCCTCTCTTCTAAACAAGCCAACCGTGTACGGCTGAAGCAAAATAAGCCCACTGAGGGCTAAATAACGATGAGCTAAAAATGTGGCCGCGCTATCTGGTTAAAATTAAAAGATAATATGGCCAACTAATTGTTATAAAATGCGCGATAGTGTGTTTCACGATTCGCGCCATAATACGTTGTTATAAAAACAAGTCAACAAAAAAAGAATATGAATTTGCAAGTTTCGTTAGGTGAATGTACTTCTGCGAATCACAGTAGATCTGCCATTTATTCAGCTTCGGTAGTTTAGGCTGAAATAGAATGATGTTATGCGCTAAGGGGGAATTTGTATCGTATTTGTTTTATTTCGTGGAAGGGGATAGTGTCTTTAGTCGGGGTGTCTTATGTTGGCTAAAGGTCTTCAGGGGGGAATGCCACAACCTGTTCAATCCTGTGGCTATCGGTGAGTAGCATGATCAGCCGGTCTACTCCAAGAGCGATTCCTGCGGCAGGAGGCATGTTTTCCAGGTCAGCGAGAAATGGTTCGGGGAGTCGATGCGGGTCTGTCGATTTTAAGGGCATGCAGGCGACCTCATTGCTGAAGCGTATACGTTGTTCAATGGGATCGGTCAGTTCCGAAAATGCATTGGAGAGTTCCAGCCCTGCAATATAGAGTTCGAAGCGCTCGGCCACTTCTAATTGTCCAGGTTTTCGCCTGGCCAGTGAGGCTAGTTCGGCGGGATATTCATAGAGGATTGTCGGGCGCTCCAGTCCGAGTTGTGGTTCAATCGAAAACGTAATCAATTCATCAAAACGATCCTCTGCAATCGCCTGCAGTGGCGTGTAGTCTGTGTAACGGTTGAAAGCCTCATCTACAGTCAGGCGTTCGAAAGTTGTATCCAGATGTATTTTCAGCCCCTGATAGGTGATTTGCTGTTGCGGTACCAGGTCGCGGAAAAGATTTTCGCAGTCCGTCATGAGTTGGTTGTAATCGCAGTGGCTTCGGTACCATTCGAGCATGGTGAATTCTGGAAGATGCTTGCGTCCACGCTCTTCGTCGCGCCAGCAGTGGCAGATTTGGAAGATGTTAGAGTAGCCTGCTGCCAGCAATCTTTTCATCGCCATTTCTGGTGATGTCTGCAATTGCCAGTTTCCGCTATGAATCGGTGCGATGTTAGCCTCAGGAGCGTTTAATGGGATGCGCTGCGGCGTTTCCACTTCGAGAAAAGCAGATTCAATGAAAAAAGCCCGGATCCTTTGAATGATCCGAGCCCTTTGCGCCAAGTGTTCATGTTTTCCACGTAGGGAAAGGGTCATCTTATTCCTTGACCCGGGTGACATAATCCCCCGTACGTGTATCAATCTGGATCAGGGTCCCCTCGTCAACAAAGGCAGGAACCTGGAGGGTGTATCCGGTTTCGACTGTCGCTGGCTTATTGTTGCCCGTCGCAGTGTCACCCTTGACCCAGGGGTCTGAGATGGTGACACGCAGATTGACGAAGATCGGCAGGGTCAGACCGATGCCGCGTTCGCCGAACATCAGCACTTTGACTTCCATGTTGTCGACCAGAAAATATTTGTCGTCGCCAAGGACGTCTTCCGTGAGCACGATCTGCTCATAGTTTTTTTGATCCATGAAGACGTAACCATTGTCGTCCTGATAGAGAAATTGCATGTCACTCTCTACGAGGCTGGCGGGTTCAAAGCTTTCTCCCGAGCGGTAGGTGCGATCGAAAAGTGAACCTGTCACCATGTTGCGCAGTTTGCATTTGTAAAGGGCCTGTCCTTTACCGGGCTTGGTAAAGTCAAAGCCAACAATCACATGCGGTTCACCGTCGAGCAAAATTTTCACGCCTTTTTTAAGGTCTGAACAGCTGTACATGGCTATATCTCCGTAAATTCATAATGTCGTCATTAAGCCTTTGAATATAACCATAAGCGCGAAACTTTTTCCATGGGAAATCGGCCGTCTATACAAAAAGAGCCTGGACAGAAATGTCCAGGCTCTTTTTTGGCTCAGTTCCTTTTTTGTAAGCGTTCCATTGCCAATCGGATACTTGTTCCCATCCTTTCGATTGCTCGAGCCAGGTGGCCGATCTCGTCCTGACGATCGAGTCCGCTTATTTTGAGATCCAATTTTCCCTGGCTGAATTGTTCCGCAATGTTGGTTAGTTCATGGATTGGGCGGGTCAGGCGCTTGGAGACTAGGAGTGCAATCACCAGAACCAGAAGTAATGAGCCTATGAGCAGGGCTATCCCTTTAAGGTTTTCTTCTTTGATCAGGCTGTAGGCTTCGTCAACATTCTGTTGGGTCACCATGGTCCACCCCGAAGTGTTGCGACGAGCGACGGCGAGAATTTTCTCCCCTTTTTCGTTGATAAAAACACTGGTTGGCTTGCCTTGTTTAAGGGCTATAAGAGCGGGATGGGTGCTTAGATCAATACGGGACCGCGTAAAGACCTCGGAAGGGTGTGAAATAACTTCACCCTTTTTATCGACCAGGAAGGCAAATCCGGTGTCTCCGATACGGCTATTTGCGATCTGATCAGATAATTGACTCAAGGTTGCAGCGATTGCAATGACACCTTTGAGGCGGCCTGCACCATCGTGAATAGGGGCCGACAGGATCAGCGCGGGTTTGCCAGATGTTTTACCAATCAGTATCTGTTCGCCAAGTTGTTCGCCATTAAGAATTTGTTTGAAATAGGAGCGATCACCATAGAACTTAGGAGTTTTACCGTCGCTACGACCGATATTGTTACCGTTAGGCGCAATGGTGAAAGCGAGGTAGGCCCAGTCGTAGAGAGCTGTCATGCTTTTTAAAGTTGGGTTTTGCAGCTTGGCATCCATTGAAATAATGTCGCTGGTGCGAGCATTTTGCAGCATCATGCGCTGGTTCATGTCGACCCAGTCATTTACGTGGGTCAAGAGGTTGTCGTTGAGAGCTATGAGTTGTTGTTCAACTTTGGTGTTATTGAGAGTACTGATCGTGCTGAAATTGATAGACCAGATAATGGCTAGGGGTATAAGCGATACCAGCACCATGGCAATAAGGATGCGGTGGAAAATACCGAAGCTGAAACGTGTTTTCATGGGAACTCCTGAGCAAGATAAAATAATAAACCGATGTTTTTTATAGGCAATATTGGTGCCATGTTAAATGGTAGATAAAAAGGCATAAGGGTATTAACTTACAGAGGATTCTAAGTTTAATACGTCGTTATTTAAAGTGTGGGTTTTGGCCGATGGCGGCCAGAAATGGCCATGTGGGGACAGGGGTGGGTTGACTTTGTTCTAAAGGAGACCATCGTTGCGGATCAGTCGCGCGTGTTTGTCAACATCTCTCGCGTAGAATTGAAGCTGCTACGGTAGTGGCGGATTTCAATAATGGCAATTTTAATGACGCTAGCGATCGGTACGCCGATGATCATGCCGAGCACGCCATAGAGTTTACCCCCCATAACAATCGCCAGAATCACCCAGAGGGGATGGAGGTTTGAAACGCGTGAGATGAGGATTGGGATTAAAATGAAGTTGTCGAGTATGACTTGGGCAATGAGGATATACACGCAGAAAATCCACCAGAACTGTGGACCTACACCCAGATCAACCAAGGCAATGACGAGGCCTGGGACCATGCCAACGATAGGTCCGATGTAAGGCACAAGGTTTGTGACACCTGCAATGACGCCGAGGAGTGGAGCATAACGGATATCGGTCATTGAAAGCCCAAGCCAGACGACAATGCCGATAAGCATAGCTTCAAGGATGCGACCACGAATAAAATGCGCAAGTTGCCAGCTGACGTGATCGTAGATATCGAGAACCATTTCGAAATAGCGGTTGGGTGTCAGTGATATCAGGGTACGCATAATACGGCGGCTGTCACGCAGAAAAAAGAATGAGAAGAGGGGGACCAAAAGAAAAAGACTGCCGATACGGAGAGCCGAACGCGGAGTTTCCAGTAGGATGATACCGAGAAATTCTTGCGCCCAGTGGCGAATCTTGCCGGAGATATCGTAGCTTTGAAGATAAGGAAATTGATTGTGGACAGTGGCCAAGAGATTGTTCAGGTATTCAAGAACGCGTGAGATATAGCGTGGAAAGTCGGCTCGTAAGGCATCGAGCATGCTTCGCCAGTTCGGGGGCCCGATCAAGGTCAGAAGAATGAAGAATAAAACCAATAAAATTGCATACACAGTAAATATGCTCGTGGTCCGGCTGATCTGAGTGCGCTCGAAAAACTGGACTAATGGATCAAGCAAAAATGTAACAATAAGAGAGAGCAGAATCGGTAAAAAAAGACCACTAGTGGCGGTCTCGATCCAGTCGAGAACTGTCGAAGCTGATGAGAAAATTGTTATCCCAGTGGCGATCCCGGCGCTCAGGACAAGAAATAGAACCAGATTCTTGGCCCGGCCGGTTGGCCGCGGCAAGGCTGTCATACTTGGTCCTCATTGACCGACTCGAGATGGCTGTAACTCTGTTCGCGCATGCGTAAGCCGGCATGCTGCAGGCGTTCGCTGAGAACTCGTGTCAGCCCGAGTAATATCTTTGAGGCAATCGCCGGATGTTTGCGTATCGAATCAAGGAGATCAGCGCGAAACAGGCCAACCAGCACCGTCTGTTCGGTTGCGTTTGCGGTCGCAATTCTGGCTCTTGGAGTGGTCAGGGCAATTTCGCCAAAAAAATCTCCGGTTTCTAGCTCGGCTTGGACCCGGGCATGGCCCTGTTCATCCTTCATTTCGATACGAACTCGGCCAGAGCGGATAATATACATCCCTGAGCCAATATCACCTTCACTGAAGACTGTTTCGCCGGAGTTGTAATTCCGCAGATGGACCAGCGACTCCAAGAAGTTGAGTTCACGGCGACCGAGGCTGGTAAAAATCGGGATTGTGCCGAGGAAATAGGCAAGAGTCCCCTCGTAGCCGGGCTTGCGGAAAATATTACTCCATAACGGATTCACCGTTAGACCTCCCGAATGAGCAGCGCTTGCAGTCGCAGGCAGCAATTGACTATATTTAAAAACTAATAATATACCAAGCGAAGATCAAATATCCAGAAAAAACAGGTGGTTGGGTAAGTCAATAAAGTTCTTTCCTTTTCGAAAGGGGGAATTTGCATTATCTTGAGTAACCTATGATGAAAATCGACCCTTCCAAGTATCCGACTAGCTCTGGTGTCTATGTGATGAAAGACGCCACAGGACTGATCCTTTATATCGGCAAGGCCAAGAATCTGCGTGTTCGATTACGTAGCTACTTTGTCCCCGGAGGGGATGGTCGCGCGCAAATTCCGTTGTTAATGGCCAAAGTTGTTGCGATTGAGGTGATCCTGACCGACACCGAAAAAGAAGCGTTGCTACTCGAGAACAATCTGATTAAGCAGCATCGCCCGCGCTACAATATCGATCTGCGCGATGACAAGACCTATGTCTCGGTGCGTATCGATCTGCGCGAAGACTTTCCGGCGCTGCAGGTGGTGCGGCTGGTGCGCAACGATGGAGCGCTCTACTTTGGCCCCTACGCTTCGGCCGGTGCGATCCGCCAAACCCTCAAAGAGATATTTCGGATCTTCCCTTTGCGTCATTCGCGAATTGAGCGCTGCCGCCTACGCGGGCGGCCCTGCCTGTTTCATCAAATCGGACAGTGCAGTGCGCCCTGTCATGGCAAGATTTCAGTCGCAGACTATGCTCAGCTGGTTCAAGGGGTGGTTGCGCTTCTGTCGGGACGGGATCCTGAAATTTTGCATCTCCTCAGACAGAGAATGACCGCTGCGGCCGCGGCCATGAATTTCGAAGAGGCTGCCCGGTTGCGCGACCAGATTCGGGCTATTGAGCGCAGTGTTGAACATCAGTCCGTGGCCGATTTGGGGGGCGGTGATCAGGACATCCTGGGATTGCAACGTGATGGTGGTGAAGTGGAGGTTCTACTGCTCTTTGTTAGACAAGGCAAGCTGCTGGGCAAGCGGAGTTGGTCCGTTGAGTGGCGGCTCGATATCGACGAACTGATATCAGATTTTCTACGTCAATATTATGGAAATGGAGTCATAATCCCCGACCAGATATTGTTGCCGGAAGTCCTGGCTGATGCTGAACTGCTTGGAGACTGGTTGACTGAACTGCGGGGCAAGAAGGTGCAGATTACCACACCGCAGCGTGGTGATAAAAGGCGCATGGTGCTGATGGCCTGTCGAAATGCCGAAGATGAAAAGCGTCAGCGTGGCAGTAAAAAAGAAGCCCGAGACAAAGTTCTCGACGAGATTCGTCATCGCTTTTACCTGTCAGAGCTCCCCCGGAGGATCGAATGTTTTGATATCTCAAATATTCAAGGGGCATATTCGGTTGGTAGCATGGCGGTATTGATCGATGGTGAAGCAGCCCCCAAGGAATATAGGCGTTACAAGATAAAAACTGTCGAAGGCGCTGATGATTACGCATCGTTAACAGAGGTTTTGAGGCGTCGCTTGAGCCGTGGGATTGAAGACGACGAACTGCCGCAGATGATTCTGATTGATGGTGGCAAAGGTCAGCTTGCTGTGCTGGCCCAGGTTGTTGAAGAGTATGATTTGAACGAGCGGATCGGTATTGCCGGGATCGCCAAGAGTCGTATTATTGCAAATGTGCGTGGCAAGGTGGTTGAGAAGAGCGAGGAACGTTTCTTTGTCCCTGGACGCAAAAATCCGATCAGCCTGCGTAGCGGTTCCCCCGTGTTGTACATGTTCGAGCGTCTGCGTGATGAAACCCATCGCTTCGCGATTACTTATCACCGTAAGCTGCGCAGCAAAGCGACCTTGCGTTCAGGCCTAGAGGATATCCCTGGAATCGGACCCGCAAGACGTAAGGCGTTGTTGAAGTACTTTGGCAGTTTAAAATCAGTCCGTGCTGCTAGCCTGGATGAGCTGGTACAGATGCCGGGACTTTCCGAACCCTTGGCTCAGAAAATCTATCAAACTTTAAATTCAATAAAGGAAACATCAGAATGATTATTGATCGACTGGATAATTATCGGCAATATCAAGGGCTTGGCGAACGGATTTTTGCTGGATTGATATATCTGAATACGACAGATTTCTCACAATTCGAGCCGGGTGAACACCCTATTGAGGGGAAGGATCTCTTTGCGATCATCAACGATTACAATTTAAAGTCGGTTACTGAAGGTCGTCTTGAGGCCCATCAAAGATATCTGGATATTCAGTATCTTGCTCAAGGGGGAGAATCGATCGGTTATGTTCCGTTGACTGGGCAGTCAATGTGCTCGGAGTATAACGAAGGCGGAGATTATTCTTTTTACATCGGTACTTCTTCATTGATCCGCATTGAGCAAGGGATGTTTGCGATATTTTACCCTGATGATCTGCATATGCCAGGGATTGGTGCACCAGGCGAAAGGGTCCGGAAGGTAGTGGTTAAGGTCAGGATTTAAAAAGGCCCGAAGCGGGAGGGCGCTTCGGGCCGTGACAGAGGTTCAGCTCTTCGATTGAGGCAACTCAGTACTTGCCGAACTCTGTGTCGTCCAGAGCGATCATGTTGCTTGCCGCGGGTTGGTTATGACGCGGTTGATCTTGAACACCACCCCAGCCATGAGGTTGAGTGTGTGGCTGGAGGGGCTGATTGTAGGATGGCGCGCTGATAGAAGCTGCTGCATGATATTGCCCTGCCTGCTTGAGCCGGAAACGTTGCAGCATTGCTTGGAGTTGAGCTGCCTGTCCGGAGAGTTCTTCGGCGCTGGCGGCACTCTCTTCGGCCGTCGCGGTGTTTTGCTGGGTGACATCGTCAATCTGTCCAATCCCCTGATTAATCTGCTCAATACCGTTGGCCTGTTCGTTGGAAGCTGCGGCTATCTCTTCAGCCAGATCAGACACCTTAGTGACCTGTGTGGAGATCAGTTGCAGTGATTCAGCGGTTTGGCCAGCAATGGTTGCACCATTGGAGGTCTTTTGCACCGAGCCCTCGATCAGTTCAGCCGTCTCCTGGGCCGCTTTGGCACTCCGTCCTGCCAGATTCCGCACCTCTTCCGCAACGACCGCAAAGCCTTTGCCGTGCTGACCAGCGCGGGCGGCTTCAACTGCGGCGTTTAGTGCCAACAAGTTAGTTTGGAATGCGATTTCATCGATGACCTTGATGATTTTACTGATATTCTGACCCGCTTGATTGATCTCTTCCATAGCTCCGACCATCTTCTGCATCTGCATATTACCTGTGTCGACAGCGGTTTGAGCTTCGGTCGAGAGCTGATTGACCTGACTGGCGTTTGTTGCGTTCTGTTTTGTTTGTGCGGTCAAAACGGTTAATGAGCTGCTGATCTCTTCGAGAGAACTGGCAGACTGGGTAGCTCCCTGAGAAAGTGATTGGGAAGAGTCACTTACGTGGACGCTCCCTGCTGCAATCTGCTCACCCGCCGATTGAATCTGTCCCATGACATCATTCAATTGAACCTCAAGTTTTTTGAGAGAGCCACGTACTTCATCTTGCTCGTCACGTGGAGCGATATCAAAAGTCAGATCACCGTTAGCCAGTTTCATCAATGAGCCGACGACTTCCTGTTGCAAGCTGCCTGCAAACCGATCCATCGCGCTGGCCATTCGTCCGATTTCATCGTGTTGGTTCATATTGAGCCGGATCCCGAGGTGGCCTTTTTCCATCTCTTCTATCATTTCAACCGCGCGATGCATGGGGCGTGAAACCATGCGTGCGAGGAAGAAAACAAGCCCACCGGAGACCAGAATAGCTACGAGCAAAACTGACATGACAGACCAGAAGACTCGGTTAACCTCTGCATTTATGTCATCCATATAGAGGCCACTACCGATGATCCACTGCCATTCTGGGTGGATTTTGATATAGCTCAACTTCGGTTGGGGATCCTTCATGCCTGGTTTTTCCCATTGATATTGAACAAAACCTTCGCCTTGAGCCTTGGCGACCTTGACCATCTCATTAAACAGGTAAAGTCCGTCAGGATCCTTGATACCAGAAAGATCTTTCCCTTCGAGGGCTGGTTTGATCGGGTGCATCACCATTTTAGGGCCGGTGTCGTTAATCCAAAAATAGGCATCCCCCTGAAAACGCATAGATCTAACCGCTGCTTTGGCCAGAGCTTGTGCCTCAGAGAGGCTGATATCTTCACCAACTTCCTTACTGTAATGATCGATAATTCCCCAGGCCGTCTCAACCGCTGTTGTTAATTCACGTTGTCGCCCCTCGTAGAGGTTGTTTCGGTATTGACCATAGAGCCAGAGAGAACTTGCTGTAAAAATCATGATCAACAGGGTGGTAACAAGGTAAATTTTTTTGCCGATGTTTAGATTTTTGATCTTCATTTTTCCTCCAGACCGACTTTGAGATAAGATGGCCGTCGCTGATTTTGGTTAGGGCAGGATTCTAAGTTATGAGGAAGTTTGTAAGCTTGAATGATCTTCATCATTTCTGAATATGTTCCGTGCCGTGTTGTGAACTGCATCTGGAAAACACTGATAAATTGGTGGATTAAGCTCTGTGATCTGTCCGCTTAGTTGCAGTTTCTCTGTCGAAACCAGCAGTATGTCTAGCTGGGTAAATTTCTGACGCATCTGAAACAGCAACGCGAGAAGTGCACGATCTATTTTTGGCTCGTTCAATAATAGGAGATATCTCTGGTTCAGCGTTGGGTCTATTTGCAATAGCCAGTTGCAGGCTTCGAGCTCGTCAGTGAACTCACGAATGCTGAAACCTGAGAGTCGCAGGAGAAAGGCTGTATTTGACGGACCATTAGAGGTATTGTCTGCGACCAGAATGTGTTGTGGTTGGTCCATAAACGCAGCCTTGAATGCTAGATAATATGCTGTCTCTGCTGCCATATATGAGCAACAGAAGTGCCAAGAATGTCTGTCCTTGCTAAGTGTATGAAGTCGCGATGTTAATTGAGATTTTGTTTGGTGGGGATTTGGACCTGGGGGTGTAACCCAGGTTGCATCAAAAGACTTGATTTCGGAGAAGAACCCCATGGGCGGGGAGGGAGCAGGGGGGGGGAACTTAGGGCCGGAGTGCAACCAGAGTTACACCCCTTTTTTCAATAAAACTTAGGGCTTATTTTTTTTGAGTCGCTTGCTCAATGCCGGACGTGAGATCCCAAGCATAGATGAGGCGATTGTTTGATTGCCGCAGGATCTCTTCATCGCTTCGGTCACCAGTAACTCTCCGGCTTCTTGTAGGGTTGGCAGCTGATCGCCAAAGCTTAATGTTGTCAGCGCATTCTCTCCGACGACATTGATTTCGTTACTGCTGATCACAGATCGAAACGCATTCATCGACAAAGTTCCCCCTTGGTGGGTGCCGAGCGCGTCTGAAACCATTGCGGCGAGTTCGCGAATGTTTCCGGGGAACCTGTAAGTTCCGAGCAGGACTGGAAGCTCTTTCGGGTAGTTGGGGGGCTGGCAATTAAAGTTTTTAGCTTCTTTGGCTAAGAGATGATTAAGCAGTAGCGGGATATCTCCCCGTCGTTCGCGTAACGGTGGCAAATCAACACGATGAGCAGCCAGGCGATAGAAGAGGTCGTGACGGAAGCGCCCCTCATTCATTGAGGTTTCGAGATTGCAATTTGTGGCGACCACAACCCGGATATCCGCTTTGCGGGGTTTGTCTGCTCCGAGGGGCAGATACTCCCCTTCCTGGAGTAAGCGTAGCAGCTTCACTTGGGATGCGAGGCTCAGATCGCCAATTTCATCGAGGAAAAGAGTGCCCCCGGCAGCCGACTCGACCATGCCGGGGCGTGATCGGTCGGCCCCGGTGAATGCTCCGCGCAGGTGTCCAAAGAGACTGTCAGAGAAGACGTTGTCATCCAAACCTGCGACATTGATGGCGACCCAGGGGGCCCTGGGGCGACTGAGCAGGTGAACAGCTCGCGCAAAGAGTTCTTTACCTGTTCCACTTTCACCGCTGATTAATACGGGGTGCGGTCCAGGCGCGACAGCTTCCAGGTAACGACAGAGTGAAAGTATTTGCGGATCTGCGCTGATAATCTCCGAAAATACCTCCGGTTGCTTAAGCTGGCGCTGCTGGAATGAATTGTTGAGTTTTCGGTTCTCCTGCTGAAGAGCCAGCATCTTAAACGCACGGGTAATCCCGGCGATCAACTGATTTTGTTCTATGCTTTTGACAAAGAAATCGAAAGCCCCAAGTTTCATACAACGTACCGAAAGCTCTATCTGATTGATTCCGGTCAGGATAATGATCGGTAGGCCTGGATGTTCCTCAAGGATTAGGGGCAGCAGTTCATCGCCGGTAAGATGAGGCATGGTGATGTCAAGTAAGACCAGATCAACCTGAGTTTGACGCAGCAACTCGAGAACCTGACGGCTGTCGTGACAAGTTTGAATATTGGTGATATTGGCCGAACGTTCAAGGGCAACGGCAAGTCCACGCAGCCAAGCGGGTTCGTCGTCAACCAAGAGAACCGAAAGCTCATTCAGATCATTCATATTTGCTCCTGGCCCGGCGGTAAGCTGAGGGTTGCACAGGTCCCTTCCCCTTGCTGGGAGTCGAAGTGTAGATGTCCACCATGTTCATTGATAATCCGTGCCGAAACCGATAGCCCAAGCCCGGTACCACCAGCTTCGCGCCGGGTCGTAAAAAAGGGGTCGGTAATATGTTCCAGTGCCTCGGGACTGATCCCCACACCTTGGTCAATAACCTGTAACTCAATCTGACCGTTGGCCGGAACGACTCGGGTTAAGAGTTTGAGAGATGCACTTCGATCAGGTAAGGCTTCGCAGGCGTTGATCAGCAGGTTGACGATAACCTGTTCCAGCCGTTGAGGATTGCCGCGGACCTGTGGAAGCGATTCCGCAAGTTCATAACTGAAACAGTCAGTTGCGTTCTTGATCCTGTTATTCGCAAGCCGCAGTGCCTTTTCTGCAGAATCATTCAGATTGAAATTGACTGTGGAATCGTGGGCATCCCGGCTGGCAAAATCTTTGAGATCCTCAACAATCTGACGAATGCGCCGCGCAGCATCTTCCATCTCTTCACTGAGGAGAGGGACTACCTCACAAGCCCGTTCAAGGCTTAATCCGCCAACTTTGGCCTCAGGTTTATTATCATTGAGCAGGGTAAGGGCATCGACCAGGATATCATGCAGTGTCGGCATGTTCAGCAATATGAGACCATTCGGGTTGTTGATTTCGTGCGCAACCCCAACGGCCAGTTGTCCGAGCGAGGCCAGACGATTGGCGCGATCAGCTTCAGATTGCAGCCGAATCTTTTCTGTAACATCTTCAAGGAGCATGACCAGTCCGCCTGACTCTGAACGATGGTCGTCCAGGGCTGCCGTCGAGATTCGGAGCGTCTGTTTCTTTCCACTACGATCTTGCAAGACCTGCTCTTGATTGTTTAGGCCTGGTTTTGTAATGGCTTTCCAGTCTTTTGTGTTCAAGTTTGTGAAGAGTGGGCAGGCGGAGCCCTCAACCTCAGCGGCGTCCCATCCGAAGAGCTGTTCTGCCCCGCGGTTCCAGAGCGTGACATGTTGTTGAGAATCCAACAATACGATAGCCAGTGGGGCTGCTTGGAAAAGGGCTTCCAAGGTCTGTTTGCTGGTGTCCAGCTGCTGATAGGCATCCTCAAGTTCAAAAGTGCGATTTTTGACCTGGGTTTCCAGAGAGACCTGATAGGCAAGGTTCTCTTTGATGAGCCGCGCGCGTTCTAGAGCCTTGCCGATGGCATGTTCCAGCACCTTCATGTTGGAAATGGGTTTGGTTAGATAGTCCCATGCCCCATGGCGTAAAGCTTCCACAACATCACGAATCTCGCCAGTCCCTGAGATGACGATAACCGGGATGTCGGCATGTTTTTTTTGGAGCCTCTCCAGAGTTTGTAGCCCATCCAGTTCAGGCATTCTCAAATCGAGAAGTATCAGGTCCGGGCGTAGTGACTCTGCAAGTTCAAGCCCTTTGAGTCCGCGGTCAGCTTCGATAACTTTAAATTCGAGATCTTCGAGGTAGAGACGAATGCTGCGCCGGACCAAAGGCTCATCATCAATGGTCAAGATTGTCGGAGTCAGTTTTGTGTTCATGGCAACCGCATTGAAGGTGTGGGTTGATCTGGCTTAGGCCATTTTTTTCTTTATATGATTATGCAAATGAAAGCCTATCAACTTTATCAGCTCAAATAGGTTCTGCAAGCTGTTTTATCTCACGCTACAATAATATGATAATCCAAATAGAAAGGCCCTCGGTACAGAACCGAGAGCCTTTTTATTGATAGATGATGCCCTGATCAGGGCAGTAAACTTATTCGACAGTGACTTTTGCGTCTTCGATGATCAGCGCATATTTGTAGCCGTAGCCAAAGTCTTTGTCGAGAGAGAGCTTGCCAGTCAGCAGCACAGTGTCGCCAACCTTGGCTTCGGTTGCGGTCGTGACTGTGATGTCGTTGGTGCCGGCAGCAGCATCGCCACTTCCGTCCTGAATGTGCAGCCAGTTTTTACCCATAATCTGAGCGTTATACTTGACCACCTTGCCGCGCAGGATAACTTCCTTGCCCGAAAGATCAGCTTTACCAGCGTTGACTTCGGCAACGGTTTTTCCGCCAGTCGCCTTGGTGATACCACTGAGGTCAACGGCAGCAGTTGCAGCAGCAGCAACCTGAGTGTTTGGGTGGCCTTCGGGCATAGCCGCATCGGTAGAAACTGCAGCAGGGGCATTGGGGTTGAGAATTTTGTCAACGAAGTAGACAACTTCAAAATCACGGTCAAGTGATTTGCTGTGATAGTTATTCATCGGCATTCCGTCAGGCACAATAACATTGTCGCCGACAGCTACGCTGAACTCAGGGGCAGCGGCCCAGATTTTTTTCTGACCGTCATCAACCTGTACGTAGGTATATCCAGCGGAGTTCATAGTCTCAACAACGGAGCCGGAAATACCAGCAGCTTTGGCCGCAGGTGCCTGAGCTTGAGCGGCAGGAGCTTCAACTTTGGGGGCCTCTTCTTTGCTACAAGCAGAAAGAGCCAGAACAGCAAGACTTACGACGAGAAATACAAGGATTCGTTTCACGGTACATCCTCCAGCATGATGGTTTTTATTCCGTCGGGATGACGGTCATTTCTAATCTCGGCGAAGATAGCACAGGTGAATCTGACGAAACAAGTAGCACTGAACTCTTCTTAACGGTTTTTTAACCGATCTGGTTGCCGGTTGAACAGCTCACAGAGTTGTTTCAGGCGCTCAGCGACAGAGGGCTCGAGTTGGGATGGGGTCAGGCGCCAATTCCAGTTACCGTCAGCTGTTCCCGGGCGATTCATCCGTGATTTAGCGCCCAGTTGCAACAGGTCCTGCATCGGGATAATCGAAAGTCTGGCTGGACTGGCCAAAGCAGAACGGATCAAAGGCCAGGGCATTTCACGGCAGTTTGAATCCAGATAGGCGCGAATTCTCTGCTTACTGGGAGTATCGAGCGATTGCCACCATGCGAGACTGGTATTGTTGTCGTGGGTGCCGGTATAGACCACAGAGTTACGCGAATACTGATGCGGCAGGTAGGGATTGTCGGGCCCGGAATCGAAAGCGAACTGGAGTATTTTCATGCCAGGCAACTTGAATTGATCACGCAGTTGTTCAACTGCCAGGGTGATGATCCCGAGATCTTCGGCAATCAGGGAGAGATCCCCCATCTTCTGCTTGATCTGTTCGAAAAAATGGGCACCAGGTCCGGGTTGCCAGAAACCATTGCTCGCAGTTGTCTCGCTTGCCGGGACGGCCCAGCAGGCCTCAAAACCTCGAAAGTGATCGATCCTGACCAGATCACATTGTTGCAGATTCCACTGCAACCGCGCCTTCCACCAGCTATAGCCATCCTCTGCCATGCGGTCCCAGGCATAAAGCGGGTTTCCCCATAATTGACCGGTTTCGCTGAAGTAGTCGGGCGGTACGCCTGCCACCAACTCTGGTCGGCCTTTTTCATCCAGCTGAAAAAGGTCGCGGTTCGCCCAGACATCGGCGGAATCCAGCGCAACAAAGATCGGCAGATCGCCAAATATCTCGATGCCTTGACGATTCGCGTACTCTTTTAAAGCGAACCATTGTTCGTAGAAAGCAAATTGCAGATATTTCTCGAGAGCGATCTCAGCGCTCAGGCTGGTCCCCCATTCGACTAATGCCGACTCGTGCCGATCACGGATTTCTATCGGCCAGTCGTACCAGCCTTTGTCTTCTTGTGTGCTACGCATGGCGCGATAGAAGGCATAGTCGTTCAGCCAGCTGGCGTGTTGCTGACAGAAAACAGCAAAATTCTGTTGGCGTACGCTGTCCTGTTTAGAGCTCAGGAACTTCTGTGCCGCTTTGTTTAACAGCGGGGTGCGAACTTGACGACAGGCGTGAAAGTCGACGCGATCCTCGGCCGGGACCTGTAGCGGAAGGTCTGAAGGGTTGAGATCTCCGACAGCAGCAAGTTGCGGCAGACTGATCAGGTCTGGATTGCCGGCAAAGGCAGAGAATGAGCTGTAGGGGCAGTCACCATAACCGGTGGGGCCAAGTGGCAGAATTTGCCAAACACCTTGGCCCGCGGTTACAAGATAGTCGATAAAGAGGTAGGCTTCCTCACCCAAGGTGCCAAGCCCTTCGGGGCCTGCCAGCGAGGTCGGGTGGAGCAGGATACCTGATTGCCTGGCTTTAAGCATCGATGGGCCCCTACTTTATGAAGTAACCGGCGACTCGCCAGACATTATCGTCTTCCAGGGAGAGAATAATAGTTTCAGTCGCTTCGGCCTTTTTTTCGAAGGAGGATGCATATTTAAGCGTCAGATATTGACCATCTGGAGCGCCTTCGGCCCAATCGGAGACAGCGGCACTCCCCTGTTTGCGATTGATCAGATTGCCGACCCTGCTGCGCATCGCCGGAATCTGCTGGTTCCAGACTTCAAGAAAAATCTTGGACCTCATCAATGAAGAAGAACTCTCCCAACTTTCCTCATATTTTTTGCTATCGATCTGGTGCAGAAAATCTTCTGCGGCCTCGGTGCCAGCAGCGAGGATATGTGGCTCAATTTTCTTGCTGAAGCTGGGATAGAGTATCATCACTGCAACGGCGATCAGAGCAACAACGTGGATATGGTATTTTTTTGGGATCAGCATGGATTAAAGACCTTTTTGTACGCAAGATAAGAACACGTTTGATTTAACGTTCCGCAGATTAGCAGGATGGCTAGGCCTAGGCAAACCGGAAATGACTGATAAGACCAGAAAAGCCCATCCACAAAGAGGATAGGCTTTTCTGATTGGCGGAGGAAGATGAGAGAATTTCGCCACTTTTTTGTTGATTTTTGACGCTCTAACTAGCTGAAATTACGTATCCAAATTTCTCTGAAGTGTCAAAGTTGAAAGATTTGTGAAGTGTCAAAGTTGAAAGATTTGTGTAACAAATTGTGTAACAAATTTGACTGAAGAAAACAAGGAGTATCAGTCATTTGAAACTGATCGATCAGATCGATATGATCACCGAAAGGGTTAGCTTATCCGATCTTTTGCTTTTCTCATGCCATCAAAAATCGATGCGGAAATATCTTCGGGGAATTCTTTGGGTAAGTTGGTTTCGACCTGGGCAATGATCTGATCCATTTCACCCAGAACCCGATTCATGATTTGGGTCATCTCTTCTGCGGGAAAGTTGCAGTGTTTGGCCGTAGATAGCCAATGACGAGGGCGCATCCGTTCCCAGTCATAGTGACGGTTCTTGCCCCGCAGCGACATCGCCATGCGCACCTCTTTTTGATGTAAGTGCCCCTTGGCGACAAGAGGGTAGGCCGACATCACGTCGTATGCAGGAGTCAGTTGAAACCCTCCACCCGGAAGTAGAAATATGCTGAAGTTTTTTGCATGACCATCAATGGCTCCCAATAGCCAGAATAGAAAGACCTGGGTCATAAAGGTTTTTCTGTCCTCCAGACTGTTGTTGGAACCCAGAAGGAGCTTCATGATCTGCTCAATGCCAGGCCCTCCGTCGCTTTCATATTTTAATGCGGGCGGGGTGTTGAGTGCCTGACACATGTCTTCTTGGGGGAGACGCATCAACCAGGATTGGTCTGCTGCCCAGCGCCGGTCAAAGCGCTCGACGACTAAGGCCTTTGTCCCCTCGAATGTCATCATCTCTGTGTGCGCAACGGGGATACCGTAGGCCTTGAGGATGGTATGACAAAGCCATTCATTTTCAACACTGTCACTTAAATCCATGCCGCTATGTTCGATACGGCCAATCGGCAGTTTGAAAATATGGCTTGTCGGCGTTGTCCCTAGTGGCCGATGCCATTTGCCGCTTAAATTCAGGAAGGCGGTTTTTTCCTGTGCGCCAGCGATCGAGATTCTAAATTCTTTATCGTCGCGCATACCCAGGGGCATAGTCTGATAGCCTTTGAGTGTTTCGGCGATTTCAATATCCTTCACTTGTTCAGATTCAATCTTTTTCACATCAAGCATAATGTCTTCAGGGGTTAGCTGTATCGCACCAACGCAGTCCCTGCCGACGTGCCACAGCAGGTCGAACACTTTGTTTGATCTGGCGCCAAACCTTTTCTGGATTCGATTCTTGATCGGCAGACTGTCGGGGAGAAGGTTGTCAAAATAGTTCTCGACGATGTCGCCTGCGTAAGTTTGGTCCGCGAGTGGCATTGAGAGCGAAATGGCCCGTCCTGATGGATTGTCCAGCCAGGCCGCAGCATAATTAAAGCGAAGCTGCCCCTGAGCGGAATAGGAGAGAAGGCCGATCTTAACCCCATTCATGAAAACGAACAGTTCAGCTCCTTGACGTTTACGGCCCATTTACCAGGTGTCTCCTTCGCGCAGGTCGGATGTTTTATCGCGAGGTCTTATGATCATTTCCATATCAAGCGCCGCGAGGAGACGGAATAGGGTGTCTATGCGGACATTGGATGCACCTCTCTCGATATTTGAAAGTGTGGTCTGATCCAAGCCCACAGATTTTCCCGCTTCTGTTTGAGTTAAACCTTTGTTTTTGCGTACTGATCGCAAAATAAGCCCAAGGCTTTCGTGTGTCGTTGTCTTTGTTCTCATGACAATCTCCTTGAGGTAGGTTTATGAGGAACTATTAAATTAGCCATAAGTTGAGAATATGGCTAGTAGACCATAAAATAAGTATATGGTCAATAGGCGGTAAGCTATATATATGACTAATAGGCCATAAATTGTGAATATGGGCAATAGAACATAAAAATATCAATGTTGGCAGGGTTAAAGGCAGTGAAGATTATGCAAACTTAAGGTCTTTTGGGAGCTTTTATCAACGGGTTCTTTGGGTCGGTAAGTACCCGTTAAGTAAAAAGAGGGGCGACGATTTTATCATTTTGGGAGGTTAGTGCCACTGCCCCTCCATTTCTCGCAGAAATGACGGCGATTCATTCTTAAAGGTCAGATGTTCTGGCAATGGGTGCCCCGTTTGGGAAATATTTTAATTTCGTCTGCCAAATATCCTACCAAAAGGGGGTAGTCTATATTCATAGAAGTTTTGAAAAGAAGAATGGAGTGTTTATATCATCATGGCCGGTGTTTTTTTATCATTAGGTGGAGTTGCCTAGAAGCATTGCGCATTGATACTGATACCTTCAAAAAAATAGAATGGATTTAGGTACTTACTGATGTTCTTGCCGAAATCGGTCGAGTAGCCCCTGATACCACTCTTGAGAAGCGGGAAAAGCCTGTCGTGACCAGCGTCTTTAAGTTTGTTTGCATACTCAATCAGACCAAGCTGAACCAGTTCAGGATGGACTGGTATCAGTCGTGCAGAGCTTGTTGTTTTGAGTCGCTTCTCTTTCTTTTTGTTGATATCGAAGCAAAGAACTCCTTCTACTTCACGTAAGTCATCGAGGAAAAGTTGACATATTTCATTGATTCGCATCCCGCTGGTCAGGCCGATGAGTGGAATCCTGTAATTGTGCGGTGTCCTCGCTTTGACTACTTCGCTTGTGTCAATCGCCTTTGCGAATTCTTTCCTGCCAACTGCGTGTTGGATATCTTTTGGGACATATAATCTGAGGGAATAATTTTCTCCACGTTTTTTTAACATAAAGCCTCACCTCGGGACTCCAATCGGTACAGTCATCTGTACACAATCGGGATAAGAGGCTATATAAAACAAAAAAGCACCTGATAAATCAGATGCTTAAATGAATTGGCGGAGACAGATGAGAATCGAACTCACCTGGGACGGGATGCGCCCCACATCGGTTTTGAAGACCGTGAGTGTCACCAGAGCACTTGCTGCCTCCAGAAGTCTGGTTTTTAGGGGCGGATAATCCGCCCGGCGCTGAGTTGGGCTTCAGCAATCTCAAGCATATTGGTGATACGACCGACCTGCAAGTCATTTTTGATTTTGTAAAACTCAAGACAGAGCCCGCAAGAGGCGATATCTATTCCGCGACAGGCGAGTTTCTCCAGGATCTCGACGGTTTCGGCACCCTGACAGGCGAGCCTGACCCCGCTGTTGACGAAGTAGATGCAGTCGGGGAGCTCGGTAGTATCGAGCAGAGTGATCAGAAAATTCTTCAACAACAGGCGACCGAGTTCTTCATCACCATCACCCATCTTTTCACTGGCACAGAACAGAATGGTGCTGCCGTTGCTTGTTGGCTTGTCGGCAGTTTTCGCCAGAGCTTGTCTGGGAGAAAGGGTCAAATTAGTGAAGCCGTCGCTGCTCTTCTCTTCAATGCTGTAACCTGAATTTTGTGCCAGACGACTGACATTCTGATAGGCGGCGTCATCGGCGAGCAGAACTTCCAATATCTGTTGTGGCTCGGCGAGCATCGCCTTGCGGACTTCAATCACCGGTTGCGGGCATTGCCAGTTGCGGCAGTCAATCTGTTTCATGATCATTCCCTGTACTTAATATATAGTCAGTTGCGTAGTATAACGCTCACTTTAGCACGTCGGCCGCCTGGCTTCGGCGCAATTGGACCAGGGTTTCGACGTGGGCGGTCTGGGGGAACATGTCGACTGGCTGCACCCGTTCGATCTGGTAGCCTTGCTCAGTCAGCAGCTTAAGATCGCGGGCCAGACTGCTCGGCTCGCAGGACATGTAAATAATCTGTTCGGGTTGGAGTTCGCCCAGCGCGAGCAGCACTTCCTTGTCACAGCCTTTGCGCGGCGGGTTGAGGCAGGCCAGCGCCAGTCGGGGGAGCTCGCTGGCTAATTTGTGCAGCTCTTCGGTGGCATCGCCAGCGCGGAACACACAGTTTCGCAATTCGTTCAGTTCGGCGTTGGCGCGCGCATTGCGCACCGCCTCAGGCACAACTTCGATGCCGAAGACCTGGCCTGCGTCCTGAGCCAAATGCAGGCTGATGCCACCGACCCCGCAGTAGAGATCGAGAGCGGTTTGATTGCCGTTCAGATTTGCCCAGTCACGAATCATCTGATAGACCCGGGCGGCCTGTTGGTGGTTGACCTGAAAGAACGAGGTCGGTCCGATGCGCAGGCGGATATCCCCGACCCGGTCGAATAGATCTGGATTACCGTGAAGTTTGTGGGTCTCCCCACCTATAACCACGTTGCCACTTGAGGCGTTGATGTTCTGATGCACGGCGGTCACTTCAGGGACCTTATGCTGCAGCCATTTGCCGAGCTTGGGCAGAAAACGCAGGTCCTTCTCGCGGCTGACAAAGGTGACCATCGCTTTGCCACTTTGAGGGGAGATGCGGATCAGCAGATATCGCAGCAAACCGCGTTGATGATTGGGATTATAGATCGGGATCTGCTGGCGCTGAATCTCGTCGGCGATGACTTTGACGATGCGGTTGATCAGCGGATGATGTAGCGGACAGTTCTCGATGCCAACCACGTTGTGGCTGCCGCGTCGGTAGAGGCCGATCTTGATGGCGTTGCGTTCGCGCGCCACCACCAGTTTTGCTGTGGTGCGGTAACCCAGGGTCGGTTCGGCAGCGAGAGTCGCTTCAACCTTGGTCTCGGTCAGACCGTTCTCGTTCAGGGCTTCGTATACCCGCTGGCGCTTGAAGTCGAGTTGGCCCTGTTCGCCCATGGCGATCAGCGGGCAGCCGAGGCAATCCCCGGCAATGGCGCAGGGAGAAGCCGCACGTCGCTGCGGAGAACGACGCAGCACCTTGCTGAGATGAGCGGCGATTCGGCTTTGGCCATGGTGTTCAATGGTCGCAAGGACAATCTCCTGCGGGTAGGCGCCAGGGACTGAGACCGGCTGACCTTGGTGACGGCCCTGGCCTACGCCATCTGCATCAAGGCTGTCGATGCTGACTTTAATGGATTCTTTAACAGGTTTTGATTTTTGCGTTCTTCTCATCTTCATGTCTCTTTAAAATTGAACGCCAGAGTCTCTGGCCGGTTCGAATGCTTAAGTGAAAATTGTTTGCGCAGACTACTCTTGGTGTGACGACCTGTCAAACCCCGCCTAAGTCTTGATTGCACAAGGTGTTCAGAGTAGACTCGCTTCTTCACAATCAGGGTCAATCCATCAGCTCAATCAGAAGGGTCAGTCACTTGGGAGCGATAACCAGACAGCTTAAGCTCGGCAATCTTGCAATCGGTGGTGGTGCGCCGGTGGCCGTTCAATCGATGTGCAATACTAATACCTGTGATACTGCGGCGACTTTGGATCAGATCGGCCGCCTGGTCGAGGTTGGCTGCGAGATCGTGCGTTGCGCCGTGCCCGACATGGCTGCGGCCAAGGCGTTGGGTGCGATTGTCAAGGATTGCTCCATGCCACTGGTGGCCGATATCCACTTCGATTATCGTCTGGCGCTCTGTGCGGTGGAGCAGGGGGTGGCCGGTCTGCGTTTAAACCCGGGGAATATCGGTGAACGCTGGAAGGTCGAAGAGGTGGTCAAAGCCTGCGCCGAGCGACAGGTGCCGATCCGCATCGGGGTTAACGGCGGTTCGCTGGAGAGGAGTCTGCTTGAGAAATACGGGCACCCCACGGCCGAGGCGATGGTCGAGAGCGCTCTTTCGCATATAAGAGTGCTTGAGGAGCTGAACTATCGGGAAATCAAGGTCAGTCTCAAAGCCTCTGATATCCGGCGCACAGTCGAGGCCTACCGCCTACTGGCGAGTCAAGTCGATTATCCCTTGCATATCGGTATCACCGAGGCAGGAACCACTTGGAGTGGTACGATCAAGAGTGCGATCGGGCTTGGTACTCTCCTCTATGATGGGCTGGGTGATACCCTGCGCGTTTCGCTGACCGGGGATCCGGTTGAAGAGGTGCGGGTCGGTTTTGAGGTGCTGAAAAGTTTGGGGCTGCGTCAGCGCGGGCCAATCTTTATCAGTTGTCCGACCTGCGGCCGTTGTCAGGTGAACCTGATTCAGGTCGCAGAGGAGGTCGAACAGCGGCTGCATGACCTGCCGGTCCCGCTGACGATTGCGGTCATGGGCTGCGTGGTCAACGGACCTGGCGAGGCCAAGGAGGCCGATCTGGGGATCGCCGGCGGCAAGGGGCAGGGGATCCTTTTCCGCAACGGCGAGATCCTGCGCAAGGTACCCGAGTCACAATTGGCCGATGCTTTGGTCGAAGAGGCGCAGGCGCTGGCCGCCGAACGCTTACTACTCAAAACGGGAAAATAAGCGCTCTTCCCCTGATTCGGGAGCCGTTCATGTATCCACGAATACTACTGCTGTTGTTGCTCCTCTGCGGCCCCTCTGCCCTTTGCTTTGGTTTTGAGCTTCAGCCGCTGGCGACACGCAATCTGTCACCGGCGACGCTCGGTTTTGGTTTGCCTGCTCTGGGGGCGGCCCAGGTGTTGGAGCCACATGCAGCACAATTGCAGATGACCTTCGATCTTGTTTCAAACTCAGTCGAAAGAACGATGGCTGACGAGTCTCTACTGTTTGATGGTGAAACATACCGCCTCGCGATCTCCGGGGATTATGCTGTCGGAACGGATCTGGAGTTGGGGATTGAATTGCCTCTCGTCAGCCATGAGGGTGGTTTCCTTGACAGCTTTATCGAAGGTTGGCACGATACTTTCGGCCTGCCCCAGGGGATTCGCAACCAGAGACCGCGGAACCAGCTAGACTACAGCTATTCACGGCAGGGCGGAGAGGGCTTTGACCTGCAGTCGCACCAGGCCGGCCTCGGTGATCTTTCCCTACGTGGTGCCTGGCAATATTGGCGTGATCCTGCCGGTCTGCGCGCCCTTGCCCTGCGCGCCAGCCTGAAGCTGCCGACTGGCAGCGCCGAAAAGTTGACCGGGAGCGGGAGCACCGATCTGGCAATCTGGCTCAGTGGGGAACAACGATTGGGTAGTGGTGCAGGGCAGATTTACATTTATGGTGGCGGCGGTGGGCTGTTCTCAAGCAATGGCCAACTGCTCTCTGATCAGCGCCGTAATCTGGTGGGGTTTATGAGCCTCGGCTGTGGCTGGCAACCCTGGCAAACTCTCGGATTGCAGCTTCAGTTTGATGGCCACAGCCCCTTTTATAGCCAGAGCAAATTGCGCGAGCTAAATGAGTTTGCCGGGCAGCTCGCAATCGGTGGCAGCTTGTTGCTCGCTGAGCAGACGGTGTTGGAACTTGCTGTGGTTGAAGATGTTGTCGTAGGAACTGCGCCTGATGTTGTCTTTCATTTTGGCTTGCGTCATCAGTTTTAAACAAGAGGCTGAACAATCGTGAACGGGAAACAGAACTGGCTGCAGTCTCTGATTTCGGAAGAGTCATGTGCGAGAGATTTCTGAGTTTCTGGAAGTTAATTGGTCGCAACCGCGCTTGCTTTTCAGCCTGATTCGGGTTAGTTTTCAGGCTTATTTTTTATTATCAATCTGCGAAAATAACCAACAATCAGGATCTATCCCATGCGCTACAGTCAGTATCTGCTCCCCACCTTAAAGGAGAGTCCGGCCGACGCCGAGATTATCAGTCACCAGTTGATGACCCGTACCGGGATGGTTCGCAAAGTTGCGGCCGGTATTTATAGCTATATGCCTTTTGGCTTGCGGGCGATCCGCAAAGTCGAGCAGATCGTGCGTGACGAGATGAACCGTGCCGGGGCCATCGAATGTCTAATGCCGATGGCTAATCCGGCAGAACTCTGGCAGGAATCGGGCCGTTGGGAGAAATACGGCAAGGAGCTGTTGCGCTTTAAGGATCGCAAAGAGACTGAGTTCTGTATGGGACCGACCCATGAAGAGGTTGTCACTGACATCGTACGCAATACGGTGAACTCCTATCGTCAGTTGCCGTTGAATCTCTATCAGATCCAAACAAAATTTCGTGATGAGATCCGTCCGCGCTTCGGTTTGATGCGTGGCCGTGAATTCATCATGAAGGATGCCTACTCCTTTGACCTGGAGGAAGCGGGAGCAGATAAGGCCTACGAAAAGATGTATCAGGCCTATCGCCGAATCTTCGAACGCTGTGGGTTGAATTTTCGCGCGGTTGAAGCCGATTCCGGTGCCATCGGCGGATCCTTCAGCCATGAGTTTATGGTGCTGGCGGAGTCTGGCGAGGACGCGATCGTCTCTTGCGACAGCTGCCAGTACGCAGCTAACGTCGAAAAAGCCGAAATCCGTGTCAGTGACGCTGCTGCGCCTGCTCCAGCACAAACTCTCGAAAAGGTTTCGACCCCGAATCAGAAGACGATCGATGAGGTTGCTGCTTTCCTGAAGTTGCCGGCGAGTCAATTGGTTAAGACCCTGATTGTCCAGACCAGTACTGAAGAGTTGGTTGCAGTGTTGTTGCGCGGTGATCATGACCTCAATGAGATCAAGTTGCACAACCTGCTCGGTAGCGAGTGGGTGGTCATGGCGGAGGACGCTGAGGTTGTTAACGCGACTGGTGCCCCGACTGGCTTTGCTGGTCCGGTCGGCTTGAAAATACGGGTTATTGCTGATAATGATGTACGGCAGATGAGCGATTTTGTCATCGGTGCAAATGAGCAGGATGCTCACTACACCGGTGCAAATTTGGAGCGCGACTTTGTTGTCGAGGCTTTTGCTGATCTGCGCCAAGCGGTTGCTGGCGATTCCTGTCCACGTTGTACTGGTGCGCTGGAAGGTTGGCGTGGAGTTGAGGTTGGTCACGTCTTTAAGCTCGGCACCAAATACTCCGAGTCGATGGGTGCGACAGTTCTCGATGACCAGGGGATGAGCCGCGCTTTGATCATGGGCTGCTATGGCATCGGCATCGGTCGTACTGTGGCGGCGTCGATTGAGCAGAATCATGATGAAAACGGGATTATCTGGCCGATGCCGATCGCGCCTTTTCAGGTTCTGGTGGCGATGCTTAATCCCAAAGATGATGAAGTGCGTGAAGCCTCGGAGAAACTCTATGCCGAGCTGCTTGAGTTGGGCGTTGAAGTGTTGCTCGATGATCGTGATGAGCGGCCCGGAGCAAAGTTTAAGGATGCTGATTTGATTGGTATTCCGCTACGGGTAACTGTTGGAGCCCGTGGTCTTAAAGAGGGGCAGTTTGAGCTTAAGGCGCGGGCTGGGGTTGAGATCGAGATGTTACCTCTTGCTACGGCTGCTGCCAGCTTAAAAAGCATGGTTGATGCGGCCCTCTGAGTCGAGCACCTTAAATGTTGAAGTGACATCGGAATTGTAAACTGTATGGAAACTGAAAAATTCTATATCGACAAACTGGGACAAGTTGTACTGACCAACGAGCTTCAGGATCTTCTGGGTGATGCACCGCTGGTGAATCTGTCCAGTTCTCAGCGTCACCTGATGTTTGGTCGCGAAGAACAGGGTGAGCAGGTGGTCATGGCCGGTTTTTTGGGCGATATGGTCATCCCGGATTTGCTCTCTTTTTTCAATATGTTCCGCAAAACCGGCATCCTGCACTTCAATCTGGCGGATGGCGAAAAGTCACTCTATTTCCAGAACGGCGAGATCGTTTTCGCCACCAGCAACTTCGTCAAGGAAGATCTCGGCGAGATTCTCTTTGCCACCGGCAAGGTTGAGCGTGAGGCGTTGCAACATGCGCGCAATATCTCAGAGGGGCGAACAACTCTGGGTAAGGTGCTGGTCGAGAGTGGTGCTGTGACCCCCAAGGATCTGTGGTTGACCGTGCGGACCCAGGTTGAGGGGATTGTTTATCAGTTATTCACTGCCGAAACGGGCAGTTTTTCTTATCGCGCCAAAGCTCTCGATAGTGAGCAGATTATCCGTCTATCGATGAGTACCCAAAATATCATCATGGAGGGGTTACGTCGTCAGGATGAAGGCGCGCTCTTTATGCGCAAGATCATCTCTATGGAGCACTTCCCGCGGGGGACAGATAAGCTTCCCGCCGACCTTTCTCAGGACGAAAAAAAGTTCTACTCTTATGCACGGCCGGGGCAGGTTTCGGCACAGGATCTTTGTCGCAAGTGCGGTATCCGCGAGTTTGATGGCATGCGGGTTCTCTACGGTCTGCTGGAAAAGCGGATGCTGGTGATGGAAGAGCAGGCGGCTACCGAAATCGGCGGGGATCTTGGCCAGGTGCTGATGATTTACAATAGTGTCCTCAAGGCAATCTATGGGCGGGTGACCAAGAAGTTTGAAGGGTTTGCTGAAGAGATCAATCATTTTCTTCGTGATCTTCCGCAACCCTATTCTTTCGTGCTACGCGATGTTGAGTTGAAAGAGGATGGGACCCTTGATGGCCACCGCGTGGTGCAGAACCTTGCCGGGCTTGAAGAGGGTGACAAGAAAAAATTACTCGCGGATGCTTTAGGCGAACTGGTTTATATGGAATCTTTGGCGGTCCGCCGCGAATTAGAAGCGGTGCAAGCCCAATCGCTGATCGCGCGGGTACAGGAGATCAGCAATCGGGTTAAGGCACTGGTCGGGAGACAGGATTGATGATGGATGAAGCACGTAAGCGTTTGATCTTTGCCCTGGATGTCGACAGCTTTGAAAAGGCGCAGGCCTGGGTTGATCAGCTGCATCAGCAGGTCGGACTATTCAAGGTCGGCAAACAGCTCTTTACCCGATGTGGGCCGAGGGTTATTGAAATGATTCGTGAGCGTGGGGGCGATGTCTTTCTCGATCTCAAATACCATGATATCCCTAATACCGTCGCCAAGGCCGGGGTTGAGGCCTGTCGTCTTGGAGTGGGGATGTTTAATGTTCATGCTCTGGGCGGTCTTGAGATGATGCAGAAAACGGTTGAGGAGGTTGATGCCTGGTGTCAGCACAATAACCAGCCACGACCGATCATGCTGGCGGTTACGATTCTGACCTCTTCAACGGAAGAGACTCTGCGTGCTGTAGGTATCGATCGACCGGTGACAGAGATGGTGCCTCGTTTGGCGATGCTGACCAAGGAGGCAGGCTTTGACGGCGTCGTTGCTTCTCCCCGAGAAGTTGAATTGATCCGGGCCGCTTGTGGCAACGATTTTGCGATTGTGACTCCTGGTGTGCGGCCATCTTTTGCCGCCCTCGATGATCAGAAGCGCGTGACGACCCCCGGTGAAGCGATTGCTGCCGGCGCGAGTCATCTGGTGATCGGCCGTCCAATTTCGGCTGCCGAAAACCCGGCCGAAGCCGCACGCTTAATCCTCGAAGAAATTGCTGGTGCGCTCTAGATGGGTGATCTGCTGCATGGGATAAATCCGGTTGCTGAAGCACTGGAGTCCGGTACGCGTAAGCCGCTTGAAATTATTCTGCCGAATGGTCGCTTGACGCCTCGGCTTGAGCAGTTACGCGAGCAGGCCGAAAAGCAGGGTGTGAGCATCCGTCTGATTGATAAGCCTGAATTTGATCGTTTGACGGGCCACAATCGCCATCAGCAGGTGCTGTTAAAGCTGCCGGCGTATGTTTATGCTGAGTTTGGGCAATTGCTTGACTCCTGGCGTAGCAGTGGGCGGAGTGCCTTTTTTCTGATCCTGGATGGCGTCACGGACCCGCATAACTTTGGTGCTATTCTCCGCAGTGCCGAGGTGGCTGGTTGTCATGGTGTGTTTGTTGCCAAGGACCGGAGCTGCTCGGTGACACCGGTGGTTGAAAAAACGGCTGCTGGTGCGCTTAGTCATCTGTTGCTCTGTCAGGTCACAAATCTTTCACGAACTATCGAAGAATTAAAGAAACAAGGCGTCTGGTGCTATGGCCTGGCTGGAGATGAGGGATCTCAACCTCTGTTCTCTACCGACTTAAGTGGCAACCTGGCTCTGATAGTCGGCAGTGAAGGAAAAGGGATGCGCCCCAATGTGCGTAAGCATTGTGATGCATTGCTGAGGATCCCGATGCGCGGCCAGATTGAATCACTCAATGCTTCGGTTGCGGCAGCAGTTGCCATGTTTGAGGTCGTGCGGCAAGGTTCATAGGTTTTTTCGCGAAATGGCTTGACAAGTATTTGGTACTACCTGTATATATCGACGCTTGTCGCAGCTCGCCGAAGGGACCGCTGAAATGGCGGTAATTTTTTGCTTGCAATCGCCTTTGTTGCTGGGGTATAAACGCGCCCGTGCTGGCGTAGCTCAACTGGTAGAGCACCTCACTTGTAATGAGGATGTTGGGGGTTCGATTCCTCTCGCCAGCTCCATTTAGATCGACAGGCTTAGCCTGTAAAAATAGAATATAGACAAAGTCCCCTGGAGGGGTTCCCGAGTGGCCAAAGGGATCAGACTGTAAATCTGACGGCTCAGCCTTCGGAGGTTCGAATCCTCCTCCCTCCACCAAACTTTGCTCGCCGGATAAGGATTGGTTGCTGTGTACCAGGAGGCCCTGAGGGTCGTTGGGACTGGGGCAGGGTCGATATCGAGGTCCAGTTTGTTTTGACAGGCAACAGCCTGTACTACAATAGAATATGTGCGTATGCGGTCGTGATGTTTGGGCGGGAATAGCTCAGCTGGCTAGAGCGTCAGCCTTCCAAGCTGAGGGTCGCGGGTTCGAATCCCGTTTCCCGCTCCATAACCATCACCGATAGTGTTGATATAGGCTCACATAGCTCAGATGGTAGAGCACATCCTTGGTAAGGATGAGGTCATCGGTTCAATTCCGATTGTGAGCTCCATATTGATGACTGTTGGTGTTTGATTATTGGGTGTTGTCGACTGCATAATTAATAGACGTGTTCGAATCATACAAAAACAGTAGACGCTAAAAACGACAAAGGGAGGAATATTATGTCCAAGGAAAAATTTGACAGGACAAAGCCGCACGTCAATATCGGGACCATTGGTCACGTTGACCATGGCAAAACGACTCTGACAGCTGCAATTACTAAGGTTTTGGCTGAGGCCAGCGGTAGTGGCATTGTTAAGGCTTTCGATCAGATCGACAATGCTCCAGAAGAGCGCGAGCGCGGTATCACTATTGCGACAGCTCATGTCGAGTACGAAACCGAAAATCGTCACTACGCCCACGTTGACTGCCCAGGTCACGCTGACTACGTTAAGAACATGATCACTGGTGCTGCGCAGATGGACGGCGCTATCTTGGTCTGTTCCGCTGCTGATGGCCCGATGCCTCAGACCCGTGAGCACATCCTGCTCGCTCGTCAAGTTGGCGTTCCTGCAATGGTTGTTTTCCTCAACAAGGCTGATATGGTCGACGATGAGGAGTTGCTCGAGCTGGTTGATATGGAACTTCGTGAGCTTCTCTCCAGCTACGATTTCCCCGGTGATGATATTCCGATTATTGCTGGTTCTGCTCTGGCTGCCCTCGAAGGCCGTGATGATGAAATCGGTAAGAATAAAGTTCTTGAATTGATGGCAGCGGTAGACGCTTACATCCCTGAGCCTGCTCGTGCTATCGACCTTCCATTCCTGATGCCGGTTGAGGACGTATTCTCGATCTCGGGTCGCGGTACTGTTGCCACTGGTCGTGTTGAGCGCGGTATCATTAAGGTTCAGGAAGAAGTCGCAATCGTCGGCATGAAGGATACCATCAAGACTGTCGTTACTGGCGTTGAGATGTTCCGTAAGCTGCTCGATCAAGGGCAGGCTGGCGACAATTGTGGTATCCT
>Ga0316202_10000269_pt1 | contig 67212 bp, 67 predicted proteins | sample 3monrhotite_MG_FD_204934 | JGI IMG/M metagenome (GOLD analysis project Ga0316202, IMG submission 204934) | Microbial mat bacterial communities from mineral coupon in-situ incubated in ocean water Damariscotta River, Maine, United States -... | ecosystem: Environmental > Aquatic > Marine >...
TGGCCCGAGCTTCGGCCTGATCCCTGCTCTGACCAACGCCACCAAGGAGAGGCGTCTAGAGCTCAAGCTCTGGCGCCGAGCGGTCTACGAGGCCTTATTGCGCTGGCGAAGCGACAAATCCACGCGCTTCCCTGAGGGCACTTGGCTAGTCGTCGAGCGCTACAGGGCAAAGATCGTCCACTCCTGACCCAAACGCAGCCCGACCACCGTAGCGGGGCCGAGCCCCGCTGGAGCTACGTACGGCCGTTCTTGCCCGCCCTCCGTTAACTCCCTGCCTAGGCTCCTCCAGACGTCCCAGAGGAGCGAGAACCTGCTCCGGCACGCCCGTGAGTCAATCGGATCCGCAAGCCGGGCTGGCGCTCGCCGGCGGACCATTGGTCGGCTGAATGGCGCCTGGCGCGCGGGTTCCACGCCGTCGTGGCTAGCGGCCAGGGGACTGAGTGGTCTCAGCTGGGGCCGCTCAGCGCGGCGATCGTCAATCGCCACTCGTCCCTCTTTGACACTATGGCGCGCCCCCGGGTGCGGGGTGAGTCCAGGTTGTCGCCCCGCAGCTCCTCCAAGGCTAGATCTCCCGCTAGAGTGCGCTCCGTGGTGTCTTCGTGGCGAATCACTTGGCGGGCCTTGGCTGCGGTCGCGCGGAAGGACGCGGCTCGGGATCGACTCCTGAGCGTGTTCCTCTATCCGTGGGTCCTCGGCTCAGTCGCTCTCTTGGTTGGAACCTCCTGGGTCCCGGACTGGCTCTGGGACTTGGTCGGGATCGCCCGGCTTCGCCCAGGGTCTCCTGAGGTCATCTTGCGGACCTGGATGTGCCTAGGCCTCGCACCAGCAGTGTGGCTAGGGATCCGAGCAAGCGTTCTCTCGGAGGCTCGCGACGGAGGCTGGACCCTCCTGCGTCGACTTCCTGTCCGACCAGGCCTCGTCCTGCTTGCCAAGGCAACCCAGGGACTTGGGGTTCTGGGAATCATGACCGGCGTCGGCCTTTTGGCTGCAGTCACAGCCTCCTCCTTTGGAGAGATCAGCGGCCCCGACGCTCTAGCGGCAGCCGCAGGACTCGGAGCTGCTGTCACCACCCTCTATGCCCTCTGCTTCTCGAGCGCACTCTTGGGAAGACACCGACTCCTTCTCTGGGCCGGCGCCGGCTCACTCTTCCTCTCCAGCGGAGCACGTCTCGAAGCACTCCCCGGAGGAGCGCTGTTTCGGCTACCCCTCGGGCCGGAGCTGCTGAATAGCGGCCTGATCAGCGGTGGAGTCTCCATCGGACTCGTGACCTCCTTGGCCCTCCTGGCTGGAGCCCGGGAGGGACGCTGGCTGGAGGTGGGCGCCGGACGACTTCGCGGCGTGGACCTGACGCGCGCTGCCCTCCTGAGCCTCGTGCTCCTGACGCCGTGGGCCCTTTCGCGACCTGTTCCCCCACCCGTCCAGCTTGCCGGGCCTGTCCTCCGTGGACCTTCCGGATTGGAGTTGGAGGTCGAAGACATGGGCGGAGAAGAGTCCAGTGCTCTCTTAAAGGCGCTCAGCGACGACTTCACCTGGCTCCAAGAGCTCGGCCTCCAGCCCGCTCCCCTGGCCGTAGCCAGCGCGCCGGAGTTGAAGGGAGACCGCACGCGCTTCAGGCGAGAGCACGATGCGCGGGGACTCGTCATGGACGCCCCCTTCGGACGCGCTGACTTCCAGATCGACTCCTGCCGCGCCGACGCCTTGAGCCGCGTCCTGGCAGAGCGGCCCGGCTGGCGCCGCGGATCGGCCCGCCTCCTCGCCCTAGGACTCCCTGAGCTCCGTGCCCGACCCAAGGAGTCTGCGGACGACCTCTGGGCAGCCTGGGCCCTCCAACGCCTCGACGGCCAGCTGAGCTCTTGGGTCGAACGCTGGGCAGAGCTCGAGAGGCGAGTCGGAGCGACTCCCGCGCGAGCCCTGGCTCGCAGGGTCCTGGAGGGCCTCGCTGAGCGACGCCCCGGCGGCCCGGAGCAATGGGCACGCCTGGCGGCGGCTAACCCCCGCTGCGGAGCGCCACCCGACCTCCTAGAGGACCACGGCTCGGGGTTGCGACGGCGTCTCCTCGCTCGAGTCGGCGACCGCCTGGGGTCCCTTCCTACCCTGGAGGAGATCGCCGTCGAACCAGTCTCCGGCGCCCTCCGCTATCGAGCTCGGCTGTCCCGAGGGACGGCGCCGATAGTCAGCGCGCGCCTCGTGCTCCGAACGACCCGTCCGCGAACAGGACGCACGCGAAGAGGCGAAGCCCTCCTCGGCGCGCCGGGATTCGGAAGCCCGCGGCCAGACGAGTGGGCCACCCTGACCCTCCCCCCCGGCGACGTGGAGTGGCAACTCGGCCTCGCCCTGCCCGAGGGCAGAGGAGAGCTCGTCTTCGCCTCTGGGAAGGGAGGCCCCCAGTGAGTCGATTGACACGCCTCAAGGGGCCGAGCTCGACTGCCTGGAGCCTGCTGATCGCCTGGGCCCTTCTCGGGCCCTTCCTCGCCGCGCGGATCCTGGGGGGCTCTAGCCTGGACCTCGCGAGCCGTCTCTTAGAGCCGAGCTTCGCCTGGATAATGTCGCTAGGAGACGTCGCGACCGGCATTCTCTTGGCGCGCGCCCTCCAGCCCTCGCGGGGGGTGACTCTGAGCTTGGCCCGCCTCCCGCTGAGCCCACGAGCACCGTTCTTTCGTCATTGGCTGACTTACTCAGCTGGAGCGCTCGCGATCGTCGCGCTCCGCGGCGGAGTGCTAGCCTTCCAAGCTCCGTCAGGGCTCGGCCTGGAGGCCCTCACCGATTTCCTCCGCCTGGCGCCAGCCCTGGCCCTCCTCTGGGCACTCTCCTGGAGCGCCGCCAGAGCCGGCGCCCTCGGTGTGTTCGGCCTCTGGGTCGCTCTAGCCCTCAGCTTCGTTCTGCGCGAGGGCTGGCAGCCACCCCTCGTTCAGACCTGGAAGCCTGGGCTGCTCTGGCTGGGAATCGCACTCTGCAGCGCTCCCATAGGCGCTCGCCTCGGACCCTGGGTGGAGGCCGAGGCCGCAGCTTGGCGCGGCCTTCCACTCGCCAACCTGGTGCGCTGGGGAGGACGCTGCGTGATCCTCACAGCCGGCCTGGTGATCGGCCTCGGAGTGCTCCAACTCGAAGCGTCCCAGCTTCGCCAGGAGCTCTGGATCGAACTCACCACACCTGCCGGACTCGTCCGCTACCGCGCGGAAGACGCTGACCGCGCGCTCAACCTCGCTGCGGCCGGCCCTCGCCTCCGCGCCGCTCTCAAGACGGCGCTCCCCGACACGGGTCACGACCAGGACCCCGGGCTCTCCCTGTCCCTCGACGACTCAAGCCTCCGCGAAGGCGAGCTCGGTCTCGCTCGCCGCCTGGCCGAGCTCCGACTCAAGCGAATCCTAGGGCCCCTGACCACAGCTCCTCCCCTAGAGACCCTGTCCGAGGGAGCTGCTGCCCACCTCGCGCTCCGCGTCAGCGCGTCCGACCCCTTCTGGTATCGCTATCAGGTGGGCGTCTACTGGGCGCGGGGGAGCCTCACCCCCGACGCTCTCTGGGACCGGAGGGTTCTGCGGGAGCCCGGCTTCGAGGCCCTCGGGCCTGCCCTCGGCGAGGCGGCCTGCGCCGTCCTGACGCGACGAATCGGCCCGGAGGGAGTCTCGAAGCTCCTGAGCGCGTGGCAGCGCGAGGCCGCAGCGCGCGGTCGCTGGAGAAGCGCCCAGAGCTGCCGCGAGGCCTGGGCTCGCGTCCTGAGCGAGTTCGACTTGACCCCAGCCGACCTCTGGGAGGGGGTCGTGAGCTTGGCCCTGGAGGCTCGAGAAGATCCCCGGGCGCGCTTTCCCCTACCTCGATTGCGGGCCTCGATCGCCGCCGAGGACGACCCGATCGGCTGGATGATCTACGCCGAACCCGAGCTGGAGCTCCCGCCTGGGTGGCAGATCGATTGCCGAGTCCGTTGGGAAGGGGACGAGCCCGCCTGGCAGCTTCAGCCCAGCGGGCTGGCCGGCGACGCCCAGACCTTCTTCCTCCGCAGCCGCGAGCTCCGCCGCCCCCCACAGGTGCAGCTTGGTGTCACCAATCCCTCTCTGCCCGGGCCCGAAACGACCGGAGCCGTCTGGGAGGAGTGGGTCGAGTGGAGGCTTCAGGGAGAGTGAGGGGAAGGCTCAGGGAACCCAGAGCGTTTAGGGAGCCATGAGTAGGTCCTCTCCCGAAAGAGCCCAACGCGCGGTCCGCTGGGGCACGCTCGTGACCCTGGTCCTCGTGACCGGCGGGCTCTGGATCGCCCGAGCTCGACCCGAGGTGCGCCCCGCCACCTATGGCGAGGTCGTCCTCGAGGTCTCAGGCCTCCACTGAACCACCTGGTGCCCGATTCGGGTCGGGGCAGCCCTGGACGGGCTCCCAGGAAGCTTCGAACCCCGCGTCGACGTGGGGAATAGCGAGGTCATCGCCCCCTTCGACCCCGCGCTTTCGAGCGCAGCCGCGATCGCCAGCCAGCTCAGCCTCAGCGCCCAGTATCAGCTCGTGGGCTACGGGGAGCTGCGGACCTGGAGTGGTCCAGCCCCGGGCAAGCGCCTGCTCCTTGCCGCAACGCGAGGCTCGCCGCAGGTCGGAGATCTCCTGACGCTGCGTGTGGTCATTCCGAATCGCCAGCCCCGATCCTCTGGGCCTCAGCCCTCCTTGAGCTGGCATCTGGAGGGCTTAGAGCCCCTCGGGCCCTTACCGAGCGTGGCTCAGGGCAGCGAGGTTCGGGTTCGGGTCAGAGCGACCCGGGCCCGAGGCCGCTCGCTTCGAGTTCAGGTTGGGCCCAGAACGCCCTTGGAGCTGGCCCTGATCGACTCCTAAGCCTGCTAGTGAGTGCGGAGCACCGCCGCAAGGGCGTTGGCCAGGTGAGGCAAGACACCTCAGCGCGACAGGGCCCCCTACGCCACGAGGAGACTTGAGACGCTCCAGACGAACGGAACGCCGACTGCTACGGTGGAACTACCTGGTTGGGGGAGGTCCGCGTGTCGACGAATGCTAAGGAAGGCGCTGCTGCAGCTCCCGGGCTGACCTGGAGCGCGATCCGGACTCCAGATCCCGAGGACCCCGTCCGCCCTGCGATCGTGGGAGGCGCCATAGGGTGGGCCCTCGCGCTCCTAGCTGGCGCCCAGAACCCGGGTCGCATGCTGGCCGCAGGCCTGGGAGTCGCTGCGGGAGCCCTCGCCGCCCGCTACCGGGTTCAGGTCGATTGGAACCCGACCCCCTCCCCGGACGTCGATGTAGAGATCCCCGTCCTCGAGCCCGAACCCACGGCGCTGATCGACGAAGCAGCCGAACCGACCGCGCAGGAGCGTCCGTGATCCGCGACTCTGGAACACCTCGGGGCTTCGGCCGCCTGCGGGCCTTGCCTTGGCTCCCAGCCCTCCTCCCCCTGACCGTAGCCGCGCTCCTGACCGGCTGCGGCGATCCCGGCCCCAAGCCCGGCGAGCTCGAGTCGCCGGCCAGCGCTCCCCTCGCGGAGCGCTTTGGCGACGAGTTGGTCCTCGACCTCGTGGACGGGACTCCCCTCGAGAGCTTCCTAGAGGCTCACCCTGAGCTCGCCAACCGCCAGGCGCGCTGGAACAGCCCCAACGTGGCCGACGAGGCCATCGCGGTCATCAACGTTCGCCCCAGCGAAGCCGAGAGCCTCCTCGCCAAGCTCCGCCAAGACCCGCGCGTCGAGCGGGCCGAACGCAACGCGCTCTTCCGCCTCCCCCTCACGCCCACCGCCCCCACGGGGACCAAGACCTGGATCCCCGACGACGACGCGACTCCGCCCCGCGACTCCTTCCCCAACGACCCCTTCTATGGGAAGCAGTGGAACATGGAGCAGGTCCGCGCCCGCCCTGCGTGGCGCTTCGCGACCGGCGACGACGTGATCGTGGCGGTGATCGACACTGGCGTCGCCTACGAAGACGAAAAGGGCGTGTGGGCACCCGACCTCAAGGCGACCCGCTTCGTCCCCGGCTACGACTTCGTCAACGACGACGCCATAGCCGCCGACGACCACGGCCACGGAACCCACTGCGCGGGGACGATCGCCCAGTCGACCGACAACGGTCGCGGCGTAGTCGGCCTGGCGCCAGGCTGCAAGATCATGCCGCTCAAGGTCCTCTCGGCACAAGGTTGGGGGAACACCAGCGATATCGCCGACGCGATCCGCTTCGCGGCGGACAATGGCGCAGACGTGATCAGCATGTCCCTGGGGGGTGGAGGCTACTCGGCCGTCATGCACTCGGCCGTCAGCTACGCCCAAGGCAAGGGCGTGGTGGTCGTGGCGGCGGCGGGCAACGCCAACCGCAACCGCGTCGAGTATCCGGCGGCCTACCCAGGCGTCCTCGCCGTGACCGCCGTTGGGCCCAGCGGGAAGCGCGCCTTCTACTCGAGCTACGGACGCCAGGCCTTCATTGCAGCGCCCGGCGGCGACCTTCGCGAGGGTGACGAAGCCGGCGTCCTGCAGAACACCGTCATGCCGAGCAACCCAGACCACCCCACGGTCTACGCCTACTTCCAGGGGACCTCCATGGCGACCCCCCACGTAGCGGCGGCCGCAGCCCTCGTCCGCGAGGCTGGTGTGACCAACCCAAGAGCGGTGGCCTCGATCCTCGCCGACTCGGCCAAGGGCTCGGGCTGGAGCCGGGAGTATGGCCACGGGATCCTCGACGCTGGCGCCGCCGTCCAACGCGCCGTGTTCTTGCCCAGCTACGTCGCGCTGGGACTTTCCCTGGTCCTGATCGCCGTCGTCTGGATCAAGACGCCAGCCGCACAGCTCTCACGCGCGCCCCTCGTCTTGGGCGCCCTCGTGAGTTCGGCCGGGCTCTTCTTCCTGATCCCCCTAGGCCTCAGCAACGTGCCCCTCGTCGGCGAGTTCCTGACCCGCGCCGCGCCTGACTGGGGCCTGGTCGCCTTCGGCCCCGAGTGGCATTGGAGCGCAATCTTCGCGAGCGCCCTGATCCCCCTCGGAGTCGGAGTCGTCTCGCTCCCGACCAAGCTGACTCGCTCCCTCGGCATAGGGATCGCCCTCGGCTGGTCCGCTCGCCTCCTGACCGGCGTGGCTCTTCCCTACAGCGACGTCCAAGGGATCCCCGGCCAGGGACTCCTGGACGGGATTTGGCTGGCGACCAACGCCGTCCTGCTCTTGGGCGCGGCCGGCTACACGCTTCGTCTCGGGAGGACTAAGTTCTCCGGGAACGCCCAGGTGGTCGCGTGAGCGAGCTTCAAGGCCGCGTCCGCCGGGAAGAGTTTGGGCCCGGAGCCTGGATCCTCGAGACCTCGAGCGGAGAGCGCTACGCCCTCGCGGGAGACCTGAGCGGCCTGGCTGAGGGTCAGGAGGTTCGCGTCGAGGGTCGCGTCCGAGACGACCTCCTCGGCGGAGCCATGACCGGCGCGCCCGTGTTCGAGGTCGCGCGCCCCAAGGGCTGAGGCGGGCCTCAACCAGCTGGGCCCTAGGCGCCTCGCACAACCATTCCGAGGTCAATCGCCGCACAAGGTCCACGTCGGACGTACTTGATACAATCCCGCCCAAAAAGCAATAGGGGGGTTGGGGGGCGCACGGCGCAAGCTGTAGGCCTGGTTCCAATTCCCTTGGCTCCAGGGCCTTGCGCGGGGTGTTGTGCTTTCCCGCCATTTGCCCGCCAGAGCGAATCAGGCGCGGCTGCCCTAGGGGGACGCCGCGCCGAGCGCCCAAGGCACTAGCTCGTCGGCGACGAACTGATAGACCTCCTGGCTCGGTTCCAGAGCAGGTAGCGCTCGGATCAACGCGCTCAACGCGGCTAGCTCCTCGGCCAGATCGCCTTCTAGAGCGACGAAGCCACCCCGCTCTTGCGCTCTGCGCTCCAGCTTGGCCAGCCCCTTGCGCTCTCGCCCCGCGTCGCCCTCCGCCCACCAGCGTCCGAGGGCAAGTCCGATCCGTTGCGCTGCGACCGGGAAGGCGGCGGCGAGCTCCTCGACCCAGTCGCGGGCAGGCCACGGCAGCGGTGCGGGGCAGTCCCAGAAGGACAAAAGTCGCTCCCGGGCCCCGCGGTGCTCAACGGCGAGCTCGAACTCCTGGTCGGCGACAGCTTGCTCCAGCTGCCGCTGGCGCGCGTCGAGCTCTCCGATCACAGGGCGAGGGTCTGGACACACCTCCCCGAAATGCGCTAGCTGCGCACCGGGAGAACCAAGCCACGCACCGAGCTTCAGGGCGTCCTGGAGGAGGCTGCCGCTGCGAATCCTCGCGCGGAGCAAGCGCGCGTGATCTCTCGGGTCTAGGGTCTCGCGGTAGCGGCGCTCGAGGTCCCGAAGGTTCGAGTCCGCCACCGCTAGAGAGCCTACTTCTCGACGGCGGGGCCGATCCCGTTCAGGAGCCAGTTGCCGTTCTTGGCGTTGCGCTGCCCCTCGAGGGCGCCCAACTCGACAGCGTCCTTGACCATGATCGAGAAGCTGGCGTAGCCGTGATAGCTCTCGGAGAAGTTGGGGTGCTTCCGCATCAGGGTCTGCTTGACCTGACTGGCCCAGACCGAGTCGTTGGTCCGGAGGAGGGCCCGCGTCGCGTCTACGAGGAGGAACAGACCCTCCGCGCGGCGCGTGCTGGCCTCCTTGTTCTCCTCGGGGGTCGCGTCCTTGCTGCCGCGGCCGGTGACCTTTTGGCTCCGACCCAGCTTCTCGCGCACCTTCTGAGACGCGCGGGTTCGGCTGGCCGAGACACCATCCAGCTCCTCGTAATAGATGAACTCGTCGCAAGACGAGATCAGGAGCTTGCTGGAGGCGTCCTTGACGCCGATTCCGATCACGTGCTTGTCGTGCTTGCGGAGCGAAGACACCACAGGGGTGAAGTCGCTGTCGCCGGTGATCAGGGCGAAGGTGTCTATGTGCCCCTGGGAGATCACGAGCTCCATGGCGTCTACGACCATGCGAATGTCGGCGCTGTTCTTGCCGGTCATGCGCCGCTTGGGAATCTCGAGGAGGTCGAACCCGAGCTCGTGAAGGGCGACGCGGTACTTCTCGTAGCGAGACCAGTCCGCGTAAGCGCGCTTGTAAACGATCTTGCCGTGCTCGAGGACGCGATCAAGGATCGCTTGGGGGTTGAACTTGGCCTTGTTGGGAAGACCTAGGACGACGTTGTCAAAGTCCAGCATCACTGCGATGCGGCGGACTGAGTCTGAGTTGTTGCTCAATTAAAGCTTCTTCTGGAGCTCCGACCGGCCGAGGGGCGTTAGCCACACCTCGAATTCTGCGGTTAGAGCTTCCTCTTTCAAAATGATCTTGGGAATCGTGTTCACGTAACCGCGACCCTTCAACTCGACGAGGTTCGCGAAGAGCTCCTCTGAGGTGGTGGCGGTGCCAATCTTGATCATGGCCTTCTCGAGAGTCTCGAGCTTTACGGTCCGACGGGGTGCCCGCAGAGGAAAGTGCTTGGTCGAGAGCAGCTTCATCAATCCGAGCTGAACTTCTTGGTTAGACATCAAGGACCTCCACAGGTTGCGTCAGGATATAGCCCTTCGGTCGGAAATGGGCAAGCGGTGTTGAAGCGAGGCCCCGAAACGCAAGCGGCCCCGCCTAAGACGGGGCCGCTGCAGGCTTTCGCTCGAATCGCGACTACTCGACGCTGATCCCCATGGCGATCCCTTGGCCACCGCCAATGCAAGCCGAGGCCACGCCGAAGCCGCCCTTGCGACGCTTCAGCTCGAGGGCCAGGGTCAGCACCAGGCGCGTCCCGGTCGCTCCCAGCGGGTGACCGATTCCGATGGCGCCGCCGTTGACGTTGCACTTCTCGCGGTCGAGGCCGAGCTCGCGCTCGACGGCGATGTACTGAGCCGCGAAGGCCTCGTTGATCTCGAAGAGGTCCACCGAGTCCAGGCTCCGGCCAGTCTTCTTGCAGAGCTCGCGGATCGCGGGCGCGGGCCCGATCCCCATGATCCCCGGGTCGACGCCGACCGTGGCGTTGCCCTCAATGGTCGCGAGGACCGGGAGACCCTCCGCCTCGGCCGTGTCCGCGCCTGCGACGACGATGCAGGCCGCGCCGTCGACGATTCCGCTCGCGTTGCCAGCCGTCACGAAGCCCTCGGGGCCGAAGGCCGTCCGGAGCTTGCCCAGCTTCTCGCGGGTCGAGTCAGGCTTGACGTGATCGTCCCGCGAGACGCGGACCGACTTCCGACCCTGCTTGACGTCGACCTGGACGATCTCCTCTTGGAAGGTCCCAGCCTCCGTCGCCTTGAGCCCGAGCTCCATGGAGCGCCAGGCGAAGTCGTCTTGCTCCTCACGAGTGATCTCGTATTTCCGCGCTAGGGCCTCAGCGGTCTGTGCCATGAAGAGCCCGCAGAAGGGGTCCTTGAGGGCTTCGAAGAGCAGGTCCTCGAACACGACCGGACGCCCGAAGGGCAGCCCCGTTCGTCCGCCGCGGACGACGTGGGGGGCCTGGCTCATGTTCTCCATGCCGCCAGCCAAGACCACGTCGGCCTCGCCGAGCTGGATCATGCGCATGGCCTGGGCGATCGACTCGATCCCCGAGCCGCAGAGGCGGTTGACCGTCAGGGCTGGAGTCTCGATCGGAACGCCGGCCTTGAGGCCGACGTGACGCGCGCCGTAGATCGCGTCCGCGCTCGTCTGGAGGGCGTTGCCCATGACCACGTGGTCGATGCGGCGAGGCTCGACCTTGGCCCGCTCGAGGGCGGCCTTGGCCACGATCGCGCCCAGCTCAATGGCTGAGAGGTCCTTGAAGAGCCCGTGCCCGGGGGTGCCGGCGTACTCGGCCATGGGGGTCCGCGCGCCCGCGCAGATGACGACCTTGCGCATATCGATCCTCGTTCTCTCTGGGCCCGCTGAGATCGACTCGATCTCTGATCCGGGCCAATGGGCTCGACCCGCGAGGGTGAGCTAAATGGCTGAAGGCCGCCCGGGAGGCGGCCTTCAGCGTGGGCAGTGTTCTACCAAAGCCAGGCGCTACGCGCTCTTCTCAAGGGGGATCAGAGACGCTTCTCTGGGGGATCAGAGACGCTTCTCTGGGGGATCAGAGATCCCCACGCTCGCTCTTCTCTGGGGGATCAGAGATCCCCCCGCTCGCTCTTCTCTGGGGGATCAGAGATCCCCCCGCTCGCTCTTCTCTGGGGGATCAGAGATCCCCCCGCTCGTCGCTGAGGCTCCTCCCTCCCCCCTACTAGGGGCACTTCGCTCCGCTTAGTGCTGGCTTTCGCGCTGTACGGCGACGAGCTTTTGGGGATCGAAAATCCCCACGCTCGTCGCTGAGTCCTCGAGCCGGCGAGCCGGGAAGCCCGTACTCGCTGGTGCATGGTTGGCTTGGCCTAGCCCCGCCTCTGGATCAGGAGTCCCACGCTCGTCGCTGAGGCTCCTCGCTGATCGAAAATCCCCACGCTCATCGCTGAGTCCTCGAGCCGGCGAGCCGGGAAACCCGTACTCGCTGGTGCATGGTTGGCTTGGCCTGTGGATCAGGAATCCAACGCTCGCCGCATGGAGGCTTGGCCTAGCCGGCCCCTACCTACTTGCCTTGGAAATCCGCCGGGCGCTTCTCGAGGAAGGCCGTGGTGCCTTCGGCTGCGTCCTCAGTCGAGCAGGCGATGCCGAACAGGTCCGCCTCGACCTCGAGGCCGTCTCCGAGGGCGCCGTCGAGTCCGCGCTCGAGGGCCTCGAGCGCGAGCTTGATCGCGACCGGACCGCGCGTCGCGATCGTCTGGAGGGTCTGGGTGGCGGCGGCGATCATGGCCGCCTTGTCCTCGAAGACCTGATTCACGAGGCCGATCCTGAGCGCCTCGTCGGCGTTGATCGGCTCGCCGGTCAGGATCAACTCCGTGGCGATCCCCCGCCCGACTAGGCGCGAGAGGCGCTGGGTCCCGCCGTAGCCGGGGATCAAGCCCAGGGTCACCTCAGGCAACCCGAGCTTGGCCCGCCCGCTGGCGTAGCGGAAGTGGCAAGCCAGCGCGAGCTCCAAGCCACCGCCCAAGGCGTAGCCGTTGACGCAAGCGATCACGGGCTTCTTGGAAGCCGAGATCTTGCCCAGGACGGCTTGTCCTTGGCGGGCATATCCGCGGGCTCGGTCAGCCGTGCGGACGTCCGTCAGGACCTTGATGTCGGCGCCGGCCACGAAGGCCTTCTCGCCGCCACCCGTCAGGATCGCGCCAGCAGCGTCTGAGGCCTCGAGCTGGTCGAGGGCTGCGCCGAGCTCGTTGATCGTGGCCGGGTCGAGGGCGTTGAGGGCCTTCGGACGATCGATGGTGATCGTCGCGACCTTGCCCTCGACCTCGAAGCGAACGCGGGGCTCGCTCACTTTAGGCCTGCGAGATGGTGATCGAGTTCATCCGGACCGGAGTCACGGGGCGGTTCCCCGCGGCGGTCGGCGTCTTCTCGATCGTGTGCACGATGTCCATGCCCTCGATGACCTTGCCGAACACGGGGTGCTTGCTCCGGCCAGGGGTGAACCAGTCCAGATACTCGTTATGGACCGTGTTCAGGAAGAACTGGCTCCCGCCGGTGTTGGGCTCGCCGGTGTTGGCCATGGAGAGCGTGCCGACCTCGTTGCTGAGCTTGGCCGCGTGCTCGTCCTGGATCTTCCCGTGGGGGGGCCCGCCGGTGCCGGCCTTGCCGCTGTTGGGGTCCTTGCTGTGCGGGCAGCCGAACTGGCACATGAAGTTCGGGATCACGCGGTGGAAGTGCAGGCCGTTGTAGAACTCGCTGTTGGCGAGGTCGATGAAGTTCTGCGACGTGATCGGCATTTGGTCGAGGTAGATCTCAGCCTTGAAGGTTCCGAGGCTGGTGTCGAAGGTCGCGATCGGGTTGCCCATGGTGGGTCTCCTGTTCTCTGGTGCTTACTTGCTCTTGACGGGCACGAGACGAATGTTGTCGATCGTGACGTCGGTCTTGGGCTTGTTGGACTGGTCGGCGTCGACCTCAGCGATGGTCATCGCCACGTCGAGTCCCCGGGTGACCTCTCCAAAGCAGGTGTATTTGCCGTCGAGGTGGGTGGGGGTCGCAGTGCAGATGAAGAACTGGGTTCCGGCCGAGTCGTCGTGGCTCGAGCGAGCCATGGAGAGTCGTCCGGGGACGTGGCGGAGGCGCTCGGGGATCTGACCGTCGGCGCCAGGCTTGGCGAACTCAGCGGGGATCGAGTAGCCGGCGTCGCCGAGCCCGTTCCCCAGCGGGCAGCCGCCCTGGATCATGAAGCCAGCCAGGACGCGGTGAAAGTTGAGCCCGTTGTAGAAGGGCTGGCGGACCTCACCCTTGCCTTGCGACTTGGCGCCGACCGCGATCAGGCGCGCGTAGTGGAGGCTCGTTCCGAGGGCGTCCTCGGGGAAGAGGCGCATGTGGATCGGGCCCATGGAGGTCGTGAGCCGAATCGAGATCCGGTCCGCGCCGCTCGCGGTCGCGACCATCTCGAGGGTGACCGCCGGCGCCAGGACGTGGCTGGGCTTGGGGTCGAGGCGCGGTGCAGCTCGGCGGCCGTAGTGGGCCGTGATCTTGAGCTTGCCGACCTGGAGGGCGGGGAAGCGAACCGGGAGAGTCCAGCTCTTGCCGGGCTCGAGCTTGGCCGTGGGCCAGTCGAGCTTGGTCTGGAAGGGCGAGGGCGTGATCTTCTCGAAGGGGAAGGTCCGGCCCTCGTCGAGCTGGACGTCGAAGCTCACCAGCTGGCGATCCTCCGCCAGCTTCGGGAGCGTGAGCGCCGTCTCGCCGCTGTTGGTCAGGGTCACGTTGAGGGTCGCGAGCTTCCCGACCTCGACCTTGGCCGACTCGAGGCTCGCGCTGAGCGTGAGCTTCTGCGCTGCTGCAGCTGGGGCCTTGAGTGCCACGGTGCTCGTGATGTCCATAGCCTCGCCCTCGCCGCCGGCCTTGCCGTCGGAGCCGAGGGTCACGATCTTGACCGAGTCCCCCGAGGCGCCCAGGGTGTAGGCCTTCCCCCAGGGGTCGGTCTCGGGCGTCACGTAGGGACCCTTCCACTTGCCCGCCAGGTCCGCGGGCTGGGTCTTGAGCTCGGCCATGGAGGCCGGGGCGCGACCCGTGTTGCTCTGGAAGAGCTTGACCGCCTTGGCGATGGCTGCCACGTCGGCCTTGGCCTTGGTGGTGTTGGCGCTGTCTTGAGCAGCGGCCGGGAGCGCGAGGGCGGCCAGGGCCAACCCGCAGATCATGGCGCGGCGAATCACTTGCCACCTCCGGTGTAATCGTAGAACCCACGTCCGCACTTCTTGCCCATGAAGCCGCTCTCGACCATGCGGCGGAGCAGCGGGGGCGCGGCGTAGCGGGGATCGCCGAACTCCTCGTGGAGGACCTCGGAGATCGAGAGGGTCGTGTCGAGGCCGACGAAGTCCAGGAGCGTGATCGGCCCCATGGGCATTCCGCAGCCGAGCTTCATGCCCGCGTCGATGTCTTCCTTGGTCGCGACGCCTGCCTCGAGGAGGCGGACCGCGTCGCAGAGGTAGGGGACCAGGATCACGTTGATCACGAAGCCAGGAGTGTCCTTGGCCAGGATCGTGGTCTTGCCGAGGCCTTCGACGAAGGCTCGGCCCTCGTTGATGGTCTCGTCGGTGGTCTCGATGCCCTGGACGAGCTCGACGAGCTTCATGACCGGAACCGGGTTCATGAAGTGGAGCCCCATGAAGCGCTTGGGGTTGCCGGTGTGGGGCGCGATCGAGCTGAGCGGGATCGAGCTGGTGTTGGTCGCGAGGAGCGCGTCGGGCTTGACGTGCTTGGCGATCTCGATCCAGAGGTCGCGCTTCCACTCGCGGTTCTCGGTGATGGCCTCGATCACGACGTCGCAGTCGCCGAAGGCGGCGAGGTCCGTGGTGCCCGTCAGGCGAGCCCGGGCGGCGTCGCGCTCAGCCTCGGTCAGCTTGCCCTTCTTGACCGCATACTCCATGGACTTGTCGAGGCGGGCCAGGCCGCGCTCGAGAGCCTCGTCGTTGATCTCGCGAACGACGGTCTCGTGCCCGGTCTTGAGGCAGACCTCCACGATCCCCGCGCCCATGAGCCCGCAACCTGCAATGCCGACCTTCATCTCTGTCCTCCTGGCTCCCGCCACCGGAGGGCCGGCGCGGGGGGCGCGTATTGAAACCGATCCTCCCGCCCCTGCCCACCCCCGCCGGGGGAGGGGTTCTGAGAGCACTGCCCTGAGGATCCAAACGGCGATTGCAGTCTGGGCCGAGTTGAAATGGAACCCGATCAAGAATGCTGGGCTTAGGAGGCGCGGATCCGGGTCGAGGCTTGCTCCAGGGAGGGTCTAGCGCGGCACTTCCGCCGCGCGAAGGGAGGACCGCTGCATCAGCTCACGTCGAAGGCTCACATTTCACAGATCAAGGTGGTTCATGCGCGCCAGCCGGCGCGCACAGGAGAGATCTGCCCCTTCTGCAGGGACGAGCTGACGCCACAGAGCGCACAGCTGCCCTGCCCGAAGTGCGGAACCCGCTATCACCAAGCCTGCACCCTCGAGATCACCTCTTGCGCCCTGCTCGGTTGCGAAGGGCGGCTCTCCGGCCTTGCCTTGGATCGGCGACCGAAGAGGAGCAGCTGGGTCAGCCGGGAACACATCGAGGCTCTGGGGGGAGTGTTCTACTTGGCCTTGCCCTTGGTGATCATGGCAATGATCTACGCTCTGCAGCACCCGCGCTGCCTACCCCTCCTGGGTGTGGCCTTCGTCGTGGTGGTGGCGCTCTTCCTGCGGGACTGAAGCGCAGGTCCGAGCAGCTCCAGCTGGAGCTGCTCGGAGCCATCTCCTGGGGTTGATGCTGCGCTCCCCAGACCCCCTAAGCTCTGGCCCGGGGCCCTGACCCTGCTTTCGTTGACTGAGGGACGGGGTTGGGTGCCCCAGAGGCGAAAGCAGGGTCAGGGCGCATCTCTGCACAGCACCCGGGGGGAAGGAGCCGGCTGTCAGACCTCCACCACCTCCCCCGCCCACGCCACGTAACGCAGCGCGTTGGATTTGGCCTGGCCTTTGTATGGGTCAGTTCATAAGGTTTGGGCGAAATCTCCCGAGCGGCCCGCCCCCTTACCTGCGTTTGGCCGCCACAGAGGCACTCATGTTCAGCTCCCCTGGTCGCGCGACCTGCCCCTGGCAGGCCGGACTCCTGTCCCTGCTCGGCTCCGAGGTCGTCTCGTGAAGTGGCGCGCCCGATTCGCGCGCGCCCGGCACCGGCCCAAGAAGCCCAAGGTCCCGGTCCGCGACCGCGCCCGCAAGGGGCTCTCCCTCCTTCCGAGCATGCTGACCCTCGCGAACATGATCTGCGGCTTCTACGCGATCATTCACGTCGGGGCCGTGATCTGGAAAGACGGCCAGCCCGACCCGGCCAACTCCTTCCAGGCCGCGGCGATCGCGATCCTCATCGCCATGGTCTTCGACATGCTCGACGGGCGCGTCGCCCGCATGACCAACAGCACGAGCGACTTCGGCGCCCAGCTCGACTCCCTCGCTGACGCGATCACCTTCGGCGTCGCCCCAGGCGTCATGGTCGCCATGCTCCACGCCATGGGCCGCTACGCCGGCACCGAGCCCTTCTACTCCAAGGTCGCCTGGGTCTTCGGGATGGTCTACGCCTGCGGGGCCGTGATCCGCCTCGCGCGCTTCAACGTCGAGACCGCGGACCACAGCGAAGACGCCCACCTCGTGTTCAAGGGCCTGCCCTCACCCGCGGCTGCAGGAGTCGTGGCGACCCTGATCCTGCTCCAACACCACTTCACAGGCACGCCCCTCGGGCATGCCCTCCTCAACGCAATGCCCCTGGTAGCCCTGGCCTCTGGCTACCTCATGATCTCGCGCTTCAAGTATCCCCACGTCGCGAACCGCTTCCTCAAGGGGCGTAAGCCCGCCGAGTATCTGACCGCCATCGTGTTCGGCGCGGTGCCCGCGATCCTCTTCCCCGAGGTCACCATCGCCCTGGCCTTCTGCGGCTTCGCGCTCTCGGGCCCCGTGCTCGGGTTCCGCGACTGGATGCTCGAGGTCCCCGAGGCGGGAGAGGCCCAGCCCTCGCCCGCTGAACCCGCCCTCTCCGCGGCTGCGCCCCCAGCTGAGCCGGCCGAGGCCGAGCCCCCCGTCAGCGACGCTGGCGAGCCCTCCCAGGCCTAGGTCCCCGTGCAGGCCCTGATCGCCCTCGGGAGCAACCTCGGCTCGCGACGCGCGACCCTCGACCGCGCCGCGGCCGAGCTGAACCGGCTCCCCCAGACGCGCGTCCTCAAGCGCTCGCCCTGGGTCGAGACCGCGCCCGAGTCGCCTGCCGACGGTGGCGCCTACCTCAACGGCGCCGCCTTACTCGAGACCCAGCTCCGCCCCGAGCGGCTCCTAGAGGAGCTCCTCGTCCTCGAGCGACGCTTCGGGCGGACCCGTCGGCAGCGCGCCCGGACGCTCGACCTGGACCTGATCCTCTGCGGCCAAGAGCGACGTCGCTCGCGCGCCCTGACCCTCCCCCACCCCCGCTTTCACACGCGGCCCTTCGTCCTGGGACCCGGAGCAGCTGTGGCCGGGCCCCTGCGGGATCCCGTCAGCGGTCAGACCCTGGCCGAGCTCTGGGCGCGCTGGAGGGACGAGTGAGCCTGCGCCTCTGCGAGCCTCGCGAGCGGGCGACCATTGAGGCTTTCCTCCGCGCGGACCTCGACCTCCACCTCTACGAACTCGGCGACCTCGACCCCTTCTTCTGGCCGCGAACCCGCTGGGTCGGGAGCGAGCGAGACGGCGAGCTCGCGGCCTTGGCCCTGGTCTATCAGGACCCCGCCGGCCACGAGACCCTCCTCCTCTTAGAGCGCCGCGACCCGGCGGCGGCGGCCTACCTCCTCGAGGAGGGGCGAGCCCTCCTCCCAGAGCGCTTCTACTCGCACCTCTCGCCCGGCTTGGCCGAGCTCCTGCCCGGCCCGCGCCAAGCGCGGGGCCCCTACCTAAAAATGTCCCTCGCCGACCCTCTGGCCTGGGATCCGGCGGAGAGGGTCACCTCGAAGGGGGGCGTCGTCCAGCTTGAGCCCAGTGACCTGGCCGAGGTCGAGGCCTTCTACGCCGAGGCCTATCCCGGGAACTGGTTCGAGGCCAGCATGCTCGAGACCGGCTGCTATCGCGGCTGGCGGGGGCCGGAGGGACTCTCGAGCGTGGCTGGAGTCCATGTCTACGCGCCGGAGCTCGGAGTCGCCGCCCTCGGCAACATTGCGACGCTATCTATCGCACGAGGACAAGGCCTAGCCCGCCGAGTCACCGGCAGCCTCTGCGCCGACCTCCAGGCCCAAGGCCTCCGGGTCGGCTTGAACGTCGCCCGCGAGAACGCTGCAGCTATCGCCTGCTACGAGCGACTCGGGTTCCGAGTCGCCGCCGACTACGAAGAGTGGGCCTTCGGATGAGCGGCCCCTGCGAGCGGTGGTCGCGGCCCTTCTGCCGAGACAGAATGACCGCTTGACCAGCAAGCCAGACCTCTTTTGGGCCCAAGTCGCGATCCACGAGAACCAGGCCGACGCCGTGGCCGGGCTCTTGGAGGTCTACGACTTCGCCAAGCACCCCTACTTCCGGTGGCTCGCGAATCCGGCCACGACCCGCGAGGCCTTTCGCGCCAGCCAGGTTCCCTTCCGGTTCGCGGTCGAGTCGTTCTCCCAGGCCCTCGCTGGCGTCTTGGCCCGGATCCCGCGCGTTGAGGACAGAGCCGCGATCGCAGACAACATTGCGGAAGAGCACGGGCGCGGGAACCTCTCGGTCAGCCACAAATACACCTTTCTCGAATACCTCGAGGCGCTCGGTGCGACCCCCAAGGAGCTCGATCAGCCCTGCCCGATCTGGGTCACGGCCTTCAACCACTCGATCCGGAACCTCTGCCTCGCTCAGCCCTACGAATGCGGCGCGGCGGCCCTCGGGATCATTGAGCAGCTCTACGTGGGTGTCAGCGCCACCATTGCCCGCTCGATCAAGGAGCGGGGCTGGGTCGAGGAGGGATCCCAGCGCCACTACGCAGCCCACGAAGTCCTCGACGTCGAGCACGCCCAAGAGCTCCTCGACGTCGCGGCCCCCGCCTGGGACACGCCTCGCTGCCGCTCCTCAGTCGCCCTCGGGCTCCTGCTCGGGGCCTACTACTTCTGGAAGCTCTACGAGGACCTGCTCCCCGACGCATGAGCGCGCCTGCTCCCAGCACAGAGATCCTCTTCTCCCAGGTCCGCGAGGACCCGGGCGTCGAGGCCCGCCTCCTCGAGGCGCTGCCCGGCCCAGCGCTCCGAGTCCTCCTGATCGGCTCCGGCGGCTGCACAGCCCTGAGCCTCCTCGCGGAGCCTCGCGTAGCCCGAGTTCAGGTCGTAGACCCCAACCCGGCTCAGCTGCACCTGATCGCGCTCAAGGCGTCCGCGCTGGACACCTTGAGCCCCCCCGATCAGCTAACCCTGCTGGGTGCCTTCAAGCTCGGCACCTCCGAGGCGCGCCGCGCCCTCTATCTGCGCCTAGCGCCCTTCCTCCCCGCGGCGACCCGCGCCTACTGGGACGCTCGTCCGGCAGAGGTCGCGTTCGGGCTCAACCGAGTCGGCCGCTTCGAGGAGACCTTCCGCCAGCTCGCCGCAGCCTTCGCAGAGCGCGGCCTCAACCCCGCTGCAGCCGCCGGGACCAGCGAGTGGTACGAGGTCTTCGAGGAGGTCTTCGAGCGCGGTCGCTTGAGCGAGACCTTCGGCGAGGCCGCCGTCAGCTACAGCATGGACCGGACCTTCGGGGCCCACTTCGCTGACGTGTTCGCCGCTGCTCTGGCTGAGGGGCCCCTCGAGGGGAACTACCACCAGCACCAGGTCTGGCGCGACGCCTACCCCTCTACCGAGGAGCTCCCGCGCTACCTCCAAGCGCCGGCCCAAGCTCAGATCCGTCACCTCGGGACCGACCGCCTAGCCCTCGACCAAGGGAGCTTCGCCGAGCGCCTCGAGGCCCTAGCGGCGGAGGGTCCCTTCGACCTGATCCAGACCTCGAACATCTCCGATTGGATGCCGGTCCCTGAGGTTCGGACGCTCCTCCGACGAGCCAAGAGCTGCCTCCGACCGGGCGGTGCCGTCCTCGGAAGACGCCTCAACGGCGACCACGTCCTAGCCGACGTGTTCGCTGAGACCCTCCGCGTCGAGCCCGCCCTGAACGCCGAGCTCCTCGAGCTCGAGCGCTCGCGCTTCTACCGGGAGGTCGTGGCCGGCTTCGGCGAGGTCGTGTGAAGACGCTCCTCCTGCGAGGCCCGAGCCGCGACGCCTACCAGGCGCGAATCGCGACCCTGGAGTCCCTCGCGACCTACCCCATAGGGGAGGACTTCTTCCAGCTCGACCACGGCTCCGACTACTTCGCGTTCTTCGATCGCTTGGGCCAGACGGACTACTTCGTGGTTCGCGAGGGCCAGCGAGTCGTGGGCGTGTGCTGCAACGTGCTCCGGCGGGTCCCCGACCGGCTGGGAGGGAAGCTGCGGCGGGCTTGGTATGCCTGCGACCTCAAGGTCCACCCCGAATACCGGGGTCGGCGGATCCCGCATCGGATCGCCAACTACGCCTTCCTGCGGGAGTATCTCCGCTGCCCGCGCGGCTACGCGATCACCATGAACCCCAAGGGAGGCCCCCAGGCCAACCGGGTCCTCAAGATCGCGGACCGCTGGTGGAACCCGACCTCTACCCCGGCGCAGCTCGAGATCTACTCCCTCGACGCAGCGGTCATGGCGAGGCTCCGCCCGACCCTCGAGGCCCAACGCGGCCCGATCCGCTTCCTCTCGCTCCGAGGGGTCAAAGACGTGGTCCTCCAGAGCACGGGGCTCCCCATGCCTCTCCTCCACGTCCAGTGGGGTGCCTTTCCCACCGAGGGGCCCGGGCGACTCCTCGAGGAGCCACAGCTTGAGCACGCCCACATGTTCTGTGCCCCCGAGGGGAGCGGCCTGGCGCGGCTCGTCGCCGAAGCCGGCGTCGCCCCCTTCGCCACCGCGACGGTTCTCAGTCACCGCATGCCCGCTTGCGACTGGTCCTTCGTCCTCACGAGCGAAATCTAGGAGAGCCCCAGCTCAACCAATGACAAACGCGCGCCCGAGGAGTCCTCGAGCGCGCGTCTTTGACCTAGGTCTCTCGACTAGAGAAGGATCCGGGTCTCCGTCGCAGGAGTCTGGTCCACGCTCCAACGATCACCGCGGTGCATGCCCCGGCTCCGTCCGCGCTCCATTCCACGACCGCCACGCTCCATGCCGCGGCTACGACCGCGCTCCATGCCGCGACCACCGCGCTGCATGCCGCGACTGCGACCGCGCTCCATGCCGCGACCACCGCGCTGCATGCCGCGACTGCGACCACGCTCCATGCCGCGACCACCGCGCTGCATGCCGCGACTGCGACCACGCTCCATGCCGCGACCACCGCGCTGCATGCCGCGACTGCGGCCGCGGAACCTCTGCTGGAGGAACGCGCGGAGCTTCCCGCCGCGCTGAGCGCGACTCCGACCGCGACCGAACATGCCGCCGCGCGAGCCGCGGGCCGAGCGCTTGCCGCGCATGCCCTGGGGACCGTGCCCGCGCATCCCGTGGAACCCGCCGCGCTGACCCTGCTGGCCGTGCCCGCGCATTCCGTGGAACCCGCGCTGACCCTGCTGGCCGTGGCCTCGCATTCCGTGGAACCCGCCGCGCTGACCCTGCTGGCCGTGCCCGCGCATTCCGTGGAACCCGCCGCGCTGACCGCGCTGGCCTTGTCCGCGCATTCCGTGGAACCCGCCGCGCTGACCGCGCTGGCCGTGCCCGCGCATTCCGTGGAACCCGCCGCGCTGACCCTGCTGGCCGTGCCCGCGCATTCCGTGGAACCCGCCGCGCTGACCCTGCTGGCCGTGCCCGCGCATTCCGTGGAACCCGCCGCGCTGACTGCGCTGGCCTCGTTGGCCGCGACCGCGCATGCCTCGAGTCCGTCCTCGCATGCCCTGCCCGCCGCGCTTGCCGTGGCTGCGTCCGCGCCGGCCCTCGCTGCCGCGTCGGCCGCGTCGACCGCGAGCGCGGTCTCCGTCGCGCCCACGGCGGCCACGCGCGCGGTGGCGATCGTCATCGTCCCAGTCGAGCCACTGGACGTCGTAGTTGGCCTCGCCGAGCTCAGCGGAGGGAGTGGGAGCCGAGGGGCTCGTTGACGTCGAGCAGGCCGAGGCCTCCTCTTGAGCGCCGGCGACGCCGGCGAGAGACACCAGGGCGCCGAGCGCCAGGGTCAGAGGGATCCTATTCATGAGTATTCCTTACAGATCGATTATGTCGAGAGAGGACGCGAGCTGAGCGCGCTGCCTCGGTGCTTCTTGCTTTTGGCGAGACTTAGGCAGCGGCGGTGACGGCCACCCGAAGCGCTGCCTCGAGGGAGAGAGGTGCCGGACCAGGCGAGCCAGCGAACTGACCCTCGACCAGGTATCGCCGGAGGCTCTCACGGGCCCGGAACAGGAGGCTCTTGACCGCCGTCTCCGAGCGACCGATTCGGGCTGCGACTTCGCGGCACGAGAGGTCCTCCTGGTAGCGCAAGGCCAGGACCTCGCGGTGCAGGTCAGGCAGGGCGGCGAGCGCACTTGGGAGCGCCCGGCGCTGAAGGGCGCAGGTCTCAGCGCGATTCGTCTCGTCTTGACAAGGCGGCTCGAAGCCTCCCAAGGCCTGGGCGGGCCGGCAGCGCGCCCGGCGGGTCTCGCTGACGCAGAGGTTGGTCAAGATCCGCCGCAGGTAGCCGCCGAAGCGTGCTGAGGACTGGTAGCGCTGACGGTGCGAATAGACGCGAAGGAAGAGCTCCTGGACGAGGTCCTCAGCGCGGTGGGTGTCGCCCCCCAAGCGCTGGCGAGCGATCCGGAGCGCCCGCGCCGAGTGGCGCGAGACGAGCTCGGCGAAGGCGTCGCGGTCGTCTTGGGTGCGGACGAAGTGCATCAGATCGTCGTCGCTGAGGTCGGTCACGCCCCAGGTCGTCGCCCCGAAGCGGCGGCACTCGAGGGGGGCGCTCATAGCGATCCCTCTGCTGCGCTCGGGCTCGGGGCGGCGGGCGCCTCGCCCTTGGCGGGCGCCGACTCGTCCCGCTCGTCTTCAGAAGACTCCTCCGGCGCGGGTCCCTCGGGACGCGGGTGACGCGGGCCGCGCTCACCTCGGGGGCCTCCGCGCTCGCCGCGTGGGCCACGCTCGCCGCGTGGGCCTCCGCGCTCGCCGCGTCGGCCGCGCTCACCGCGAGGACCGCGCTCACCGCGTGGATCACCCCGGGAGCCCTCGTCGTGGCGGCCACGACGGCCACCCCAGCGTCCCCAGCGACTCCCGCCGGGGCCAGACTTGGGATCACGCTCGCCGCGCTTGCCGCGGCGACCCTTCTCCCAGCGCCAAGGGGGTCCCCGGCGCTCCATGGCGGCCTTGAGCGCGTCGAGCTTCTTGCGTTGCTCGGGGCGGAGGAGCGCGCGCAGCTCGGCGTGGGTCTCGGCCTGGATCTCATGCATCTTGGGACGCACGTCCTTGAGGAGCGCGCCGACGCGCTCGTGGCTGCGGCTCATGATCGCCTCGGCGGCCTTGACCTGCTCGGCGTCCATGTCCACGGCGCGCTGGAGATGACGAATCATGAACTCAGGACCGCCTCGGCGACCGTGGCCGCGCCGGTGATGCCGACGACCTCGACGGCTCGTGACGGGGCTGGTCTCAGGGCTGGCCGCGACTTCGCTCGCCACGGGAGCCGCGCTCGGAGAGGTGCTGACCGCGCTCGCGGCTGGGCTGAGCGCGACCTGAGTCGGGGTCGGACTCGCGAGCCGTGGCTCGGGCTCCGCCGAGCGACGTCCCAAGACGACGCCTGCGCTCAGGCCGAGGGCTAGGTTCCCGAGGGCGACGGCGGTCACTAGGAGCTTGGCGCGCACTACTCGCCCTCCTCTTCGGCGAAGAGCCAGAGACCGGAGGTCAGCTCGCTCTCGAGGACCCCGGGCGGAGAGCTGAAGGAGAGCGCCTCCGCGTCGTCGGCTTGCTCGGCGCTGTCTAGCTCCACCTGGGTCTGCTGGGCGCTCGAGTTCGGAGCGGCCACGCTGCTCGTCGCGCGAGGAGCGCTCGGGCTGAACGCGACGCTCGAGTCCGGCCCGCTCCCGTTGAGGACCAAGGCGGCGCAGGCCAGGAGGCCAGCGGCGGCAGCGATCAATGACGCCCGAGCGCTCCGCTCGAGCTCCACTCGGAAGCGAATCTTACGGAGGGCTGCCTCACGAACGGCGTCCAAGACGCGGCCGGCGAGTCCCTGGGGAACGTCGGGGGTCCCTTGGCGCAAGAGCGCTCGCTCGTCTTCGCTCCAGGGTTGGTCCTGGGGAATCCCTTGGGGGCTGCTCACGAGCTGCTCCCTTTCGAGGTCGCGGGGTCCATGGAGGGGTCCAAGTGGCCGAGGAGGCCGCGGAGCTTTTGGCGAGCCCGCGACATGCGGGACTCGGCGGTGGGGACTCGGATCTCGAGGGCAGCGGCGATCTGAGCGAAGGACAGGCCCTCGAACATGCGCAGGACGACGACCGCCCGCTGATCCTCGGGGAGCTGGGCAATGGCCGCCCGGACGGCCGCAGCGCGCTCGTCGGCCTCGCCGAGGGCGTCGGGGGTGACCTCGCTCGTGGGCTCGGGAGCGCTGGCTAGGCCGAACCAGCTCAAGCGGCGGCGGCGGCGGAGGCGGTGGAGGCTCTTCTTGGCGCCGATCCCGCAGAGCCAGGTCCGCAGGCTAGAGCGGCCCTGGAACTCTGCCAAGCGCTCGTGGGCCACGATGAACACCTCCTGCACCACGTCTTCTGCCTCGTCTGGGCCGACTAGGCCCGCTGCCACTCGAAACACGGAAGGGCTGTGAAGGCGCACCAGGTCCTCGAAGGCCCCAGTTTCGCCAGCGCGCGCTCGACGGAGGAGATCAAGATCTCCCCCAGCCGGTTCAGGCTCTCCCGCAGCGCTCTGCGCCAAGGGCTCTCCCCTTCGTCTGCCCCTTCGTTGCCCCAACTCCCGAAACCATCCCGGGAAAGTCAGAGTTCTCTGGAAGCGGTACCTAAGCGTAGCGATCCCAAGCAGTTCGAGCCCGTCGCTCCCTAGCCCCTGGCCCTACGGTCCGACCCTGCTGGCACCGTGTTGGCGTGGCTGGCCCAACCCGTCGAGCTGCGCGCCTCCCCCTCCACGGCGGGCGAGCCCCGCGCTGGCTCTTTCAACGCATGTCCAAGCTGGCGGGATCGGTCGCTCAGGCGATCGTCCTCGACTACGGGGCGGAGGAGCTCCTCCGCCGCCTGAGCGACCCGTGGTGGTTTCAAGCCTTCGGCTGCGCGTTGGGCTTCGATTGGCACAGCTCGGGGCTGACGACGGTCACCTGTGGAGCCCTCAAGGACGCCTACCGCCGCCTCGGTGACGAGCTGGGGATCGTCGTGGCAGGTGGCAAGGGCGCGACCTCCCTCAAGACTCCCCGCGAGCTCGAGGCGGCCGCTGCGCGCTGGTCGCTCCCGGGAGAGCAGGGCGACGACCTCGTCCGGACCTCGCGTCTGGTCGCCAAGGTCGACTCGGCCGCGGTTCAGGACGGGTTCAGCCTCTACCACCACACCTTTATGTTCGTCCCAGGCCTCTTCGTCCCAGGCATGTTCGTCCCAAGCCCGGCGGAGCCCGCCTCGGCTCCGCCCTGGTGCGTGATCCAGCAGGGCATGGATCAACGCTGGGCGCGTCGCTACCACTGGCTGGGTGACGAGGTCTGTGACTTCGTCAACGAACCTCACAGCGGCCTAGGCGCTGGGGGTCGCGAGACCGGCGAGGTCCTCAACCTCGTCGCCCAAGAGGCCCGAGCCTGCCGCGAGGCCAGCGCCCAGCTCGTCCTCTTCGAGGACCCCGACTCCCTCGTGAACGAGCTCGAGCGGCTGACCGAAGGCCCGACCCTCTTCGCCCCAGACCACCACCCGGTCCTCCCCTGCGACGTCGACCTCCCGCGCCTGCGCGGGATCGTGCGCCGAGCCCACGAGGCGCAGCCGGGCGACTTCCAGGCGCTCCTCGGGACCGAAGGCGTCGGCCCCGCCACGATCCGCGCCCTGGCGCTCCTGGCGGAGCTGATCCACGGCGCTCCGCCGTCCCACAGGGACCTTCGCCCTCGGCGTTGGGCCGACATGAGCTACGCCCACGGGGGCAAGGACGGGTTCCCCTATCCGGTCGATCGCAGCACCTACGATCAGTCGATCCACGTCCTCCGCGAGGCTGTCTCGCGAGCGGACGCCGGCCAGCGAGACAAGGCAGACGCCCTCCGCCGACTCGCGCACCTCGGGGGAGCTGCGCTCCAGCCTCGGGTCGCCGTCCCCGCTCGCCCGCGCGCGCCCGCCGCCACGGCGCCGCCCCGGCCCGCTCCGAAACCCAAGCCGGCCAAGCGCCCCAAGCGCCCCAAGCGCCCGCGCCAGCTCGGGCTCTTCTGAGCTGCCTTGGCTAGGCGCTCTTGCGGCGCTCCTCAGCCAAGGCCTCGAACACCGGCGTGGACATGATCAGCGCGCGCTGCTGGGCGGCGGAGTGCGAGAGATCGACTTGGCCCACGACGAAGCGCCTGGCGCCGACCTGGATAACTTGTCCAGGCATGACCTCTTGGGTGCGCTTCAGGCGGAGGTCGTCGACCTTGGTCCCGTTCTTCGAGCCGAGGTCGTTCACGAGGACCCGGCCCTCTTCGTCGGTGACTAGGGCGCAGTGAGTTCGCGAGATCCCAAGCCCATGGATCTCGATCTCGAGCCCCTCTCCGCGGCCGATCCTGGTCAGCCCCAGCTCGAGGAGGTGGACTTCCTGGGTGTAGACGTCGGTCAGGTAGCTGCGAATCATGGATCGGCTCCAGGTGCTCAGGAGTCCATTGGCCAGCGCTGGAGGTCTCGTTACCTGCCCGGCTCTGAGCAGGTCGAGAGAAGCGCGCAAGCCCTTGCCTGACAGCGGCTTAGAGGGCTCTCGACCCAGCAGATCCGACCTCGGGTAGCGCCACGGCGTGACAGACCCGCGCGACGCGGCTATATCGGAGGTGGAGGCAGCCGGATGGCTCGTAGGCGCTTTTCCCCGTCGGATTCCAGCATTCTCCTCGCCCAGGTCTCGCAGCTCTACGACCAGAGCTTGACCTCTTCTGCTGAGATTTGCCTCTACGACGACCCGACCTTGGCTCAGCTCAAGGATCGTCAGGCGCCCCGCTACCGGGTCTACATGACCCGCCTCGAGCCCCGGGTCAAGGTCTACGCCGACGCCTCACTCCAGCAGACTGTCGCCTCGAGCGGTGACATGGCGGAGGTCGAGATCACAGCGGGCGAGGCCGGAGCCTCCCTCGCGGAAGGCTTCCTCTACGACGCCAGCTCCGTCGGTCAGCTGATGTGCCTCGGCGTCGGCCGCTACCCCCACAACCAGCTCCGACCCTTCGTCGGCGACGACGTCGAGGACTACTACCGGCGCCCCGACGACTACGACCCCTCCTGCGTGTGCGGCCAGATCTCCCGGGACCACGGGCTGATCTTCCTCTCGCCCGAGGGTCGGATCTGCTTCCGCGACTTCGGGACCAAGAAGACCAACGGCCGCAAGGGCTCCAAGAACGGGACCTGGGTCAACGGCGAACACCAAGTCCGCAACACCGTGATCGAGTGGACCGAAGGCGACTACCTCGGCCTCGGCGGTCGAGTCGTGGTCCAAAACGACGGCTCGCGCCGCAAGGAGCATGTGTTCAAGCTCCGCTTCGAGTCGCTCTAGGCGGGAGCGGCGGAGGCGCTGGGGTGAGGCGGGCGCGGGAGCTCAGCGCACTAGCTTCCACCCGTGCCACTGCGCCTCGGACCTCGCTCGGCGAAAGGCCAGCTCCGTCTTGGCCTCCTCCTGACTAAGTCCCCTAACCTTGACCAAGAGCTCCAGGGTCTGGGCTTCGGCCGCCTCGACGCGAGCCTCCGCAGCGCGCAGCTTGGCCTCACTCTTCGGCAAGTCCGCGGTGAATCCCATCTCACGGCGCCCGCGGACCTGGGTTCGGGCGACCCAGAGCGCAGAGTGCGCGAGTCTGAGCTCCCCCAATACCCCTTGCAGCTTCCACTCCTCTTGGCGCTCGACCTCGACCTGCCAGTTGAACCAGGAGCCCCCGAAGAGCAGCAAGAGCGAGGCCGCTATGGCCAACTGCGCCCGCCGGCTCAGCGTCCGAGGGCTCCTCTGCGCGGGCTCAGGAGTCGGGGTCTCTTCCACTCGATTGACGATAGCGAGCCCTCTCGGAGTCAACCAACGACAGAGGGCTACTTGCCTGTCGCAAGCAGCCCCCTTCGTTCGCAGGAAGTGCGGATAGCTTAGAACCAGCCCTCACCCTTCTTGCCTGACTTGGTCGCCGGCTTCTTGGGGCGGACCTTGGGCTGGGGAGCGTTGGGGCTCTCCGAGTCACCGGTCTGGCTCTGGCCGGCGCGGGCCTTGCTGACCTCTTCGTCGCCGTAGACGGCGTCGAGCCAAGTCGTGCCGGTGTGCTTGTAGTGGAGGGTCTTGGTCATGTAGGCCTCGATCCCGGGCATGTGGGCCGCGCCGTAAATCAGCGCTACGCGCTTGTGCGACTCGTGGCTGGCCTTGGTCAGCTCACCAATCGCTATCGCGTTGCGCTGGTAGAGGATCACGTCGGCCATGTCGCCGAAGCCCTCGGCCATCTTGTCGGAGCTGCCGCTGGTGCGGAGCTGAGCCATGATCTTCTCGCGGCTGGGGAGCATCTGCTTCATCATGGGGTTGCTCTCGAGCATCCGCTTGTCCATTTTGAAGCCGCCCATGTTCTTCATCATCTTCTTCATGCGCTTGAGCTGCTCGACGTCCATTCCGAGCATGCGGAACAGGGAGTCTTGGCTGAGGTCGGCGCTGCGCCAGGTCTCCTTGTTGAAGGGGATCTCAGTGCCTTGGAAGGCCAGGCCCGTCAGCTCGCTGATCATCTTGCCCGAGAGACCACCCAGGTCGCTGTCGCCCTGCTCTTCGTAGAGGACGAGGTCGCACTTGGCGAGCTCCTTGTTGACGGCTTGGAAGAAGCCCTTCTCGCCCATGTGGATCATGCTGATCAGCACGATCTCGGGGCGCTTGAAGGGCTTGCTCTTGCCGCCGCCGCCCATCATTCCGCCCATACCGGGCATGGCGCGCTTCTTGGGCGGGGGCGGGGGCGCGTAGGTCCGGATCGAGCAGCGGACGACCTCACCGACGTCAGCGCGCTTCTCGACCTTGGTGAACTCGCTCAGGCTCTTCTCGCCCTCGGCGAGAGCGGGGACGGCGAGCAAGGCGCTCAGGACGAGCGCGCTAACGAGAGACTTGGATTGCATGGCTTTCTCCGTATGCGTTGAGCCCCTATTACGGCTCTGCAGCCCCAGCGTTTGGGCGCCAGACGATGGGTGGCCATCGCCCGGCCTGGGCTAAGTCCTTTGTCCCAGGTGCTTAATGAGGAGTAGGCAGGGATTGTGAGGATCCCAGAGCTCAGGGAGCTCCTCCAGGGGAACGAAGCCCTTGGCCAAATAGAAGGCCCGAGTTTCGGCGTAGCCCAGATCCGGCGAGCTCGCCGAGAGAGTCTTGACCTGAAGGAAGTCCACGCCGCCCTCAGCCAGCCACGCTTCGGCCGCAGCCAAGAGCGCGCTGCCGATCCCTCGGCCCCGCAGCTCAGGTAGCACCGCCATGCAGTGGACCTCAGCGCTGGAGGCGAAGTGGCGACGTGTAGTCAGGAAGCTCGTCACCCTCCCGTCGGGACCCCGAGTCCCGAAGGTCGGGTGCTCGGCGGCCGCTGCCCGGTAGTCCAAGATCGCGTGCTCGAGACCAAACCACGCTGGCAGCGACCGGAGGACCGCCTCGCAGCCCGGGGCGTCCTCTGGCTTCAGGCGCTCGACGGAGGCGCTCACTTCTTCTGGGAGCGACCCTTGGCGTAGGCGAAGGCCAGGCCGACGCCGAAGCCCGTGGCGCCCTTGGAGACGTAGCCCTTGGACGTGTCCCCGTTCCAGGCCATGCCCGCGATGTCGCAGTGGACCCAGCTTGGTCCCTCTGGGACGAAGTTACGAAGGAACCAGCCGCCGGCGATCGACCCGGCCAGGCGACCCTTGCCCAGGTTCTTGACGTCGGCCACCTCGCTCTTGACCTGCTCGCCGTAGTCCTCGTCCATGGGCAGCGGCCAGACCAGCTCGCCCGAGGCCTCGCCCGCGGCGCGGACCGCGCTCAGGAGCTTCTCGTCGTTGCCCATGACCGCGCCGCGGACGTCGCCCAAGGCGACCATGCAGGCCCCGGTCAGGGTCGCGAAGTCAATGATCGCGTCGGGCTTGAAGCGCGCGCTGTAGGCCAGGGCGTCGGCCAGGATCAGGCGACCCTCGGCGTCGGTGTTGAGGACCTCGATGGTCTTCCCGTTGAGCGCGGTCAACACGTCGCCTGGCTTCATGGCCGAGCCGCCGAGAAGGTTCTCGGTCGAGGGGACGAGGGCCACGACGTGGATCGGGAGCTTGGCTGCAGCGATCGCTGCCATGGCCCCGATCACCGCGCAGCCGCCGCACTTGTCGAACTTCATGTCCGCCATGTTCGCGGCCGGCTTGATCGAGATTCCGCCCGCGTCAAAGGTCAGGCCCTTGCCGACCAAGCACAGGGTCCCGGCCTTCTTGTTCCGGTTCTTGGGCGCCCACTCCATCTCAATGAAGCGCGGCGGCTCGTTGCTGCCCTGAGCCACGCCCAAGAGCCCGCCCATGCCGAGCTTCTTCATCTCGGCCGGGAGCATGACCTTGACCCGGAACCCGTGCTTCTTGCCGAGGCGCTTGGCCTCGCCCGCGAGGTGGCTGGGCGTCGCGACGCTCCCCGGCCGGTTGCCGAGGTCGCGCGCTATGGTCGTCCCCGTCGCCACGAGGACGCTCTCGCGGATCTCCTTGGCTGACGCGCCCTCGACCTGAATCGAGACCTTCATCGTGGGCCGCTTCTTGGGCTTGCCCTTGCACTCGGTGAACTCGTAGTCGGCCAGCACCGCCGCCTGAGCCGCGATCCGCGCGAACTCCGGCCCCTTCGGACTCGGCTTGGGCGCGGTGATCAGGACTGTCTTGGACTCCAGGCTCCGCGCCTTGCGGACCGCGCCCCCTAGCGCGCGCCGAGCGCGCTCTGCGGTCGCGCTCTTGCGCTCACCGAGGCCCACCAGGAGCACGCGCGGGTGCTTGGCGTCGCCATAGAGGAGCAAGCTCTGCTTGAGCTTGCCCGAGAAGTCCCCTAGGGACTTTGCGCGCTTGGCCGCGCCCTTGGTGGCCGTGTCGACCCAGGCGGGGACCGCCTCCTTCTCGTGGAGACAGACCACGCTCAGCTCGTGCTTGGAGCTTCCCTTTGCCAACTGAACCTGGATCACGGCGTCCTCCTCTGAAGTGGGGCGGCATGATACCGACGAACGCCAGGGGCAGAGCCCGGCGCTCCCTCGGCGTCCGACCTAGCGATCTACGGACGCTTGGAGGCGGGTCTCCGCAGCCGCTCCAGTCAGGTATTCGGCCTGGTTAGCGTCGGTTCGATCCAAGAGCGAGATCACCCGCAGCCGCTTGCCGGGGTAGCCGGTGCTGGCGTTTGGCTGAGGGTGCTTGGCCATGTAGATCACCAGCCGCGCGAGGTCGTTGGCAGGCATGGCCTGGCGCCCCATGACCTCGAGGACTCCGGGGATCGCGGGATCCTTGGCTCCCTCCGAAAACTTGAGGTGCGTGTCGTAGGCGCGATAGACGAGCTCGGTGCACACGATTCGATCGTCGGTCGCGAAGTCGAAGTCGAAGTCATAAGGCCGACCCAAGAAGAGGAGCGCTCGCCGGATCGAGTCCGCGACGGCGGCCTCGGGGAGCTCAGGGCGCAGGACGACCACGTAGTCCTTCTGAACCGCGTGCTCGAGGGAGTTGAACACCACGCCCTCAGAGATCGCCTCGATCACTCGCGCTGGCGCGCCCCCGATCGGCGCGGCGTATCCCGGCAGAACAGCGCGAACGCCTGGATCCGCGCTGAGCGGCATCCCGTCGGCGAGCTTGAGGCGGGACCAGGCCTCGCTCGGGCCGAGGTAGATCATGGCGTGGGGCCAGAACCCCGGCAGGAATGCGTTGGAGAGGTAGAGCTCCTGGCGAACCAAGATCACGTCCCCTGGACGCAGGTCCTTCTCAAGGAGCGCGAGCTGCTCCGCGCTGACCGCGGGGGCCGGGTGGCTGGTGCGGGTGTCCCCCAAGAACTCGGCGACCGACTTCACGAGGCCATAGATCGGGAGCTTGACCGAGTTCTTGATCCGAGCGTCCCAGAGCTCCTTGAACGCGGTGAAGCTGTCGAAGTGCTTCTGCCCCCCCCGCGCCCGGAGCGCTTCGAGACGCTGAGCCGTGAGCGCGAGCTCTCCGCGCAGGGCCGGTCCGGCCCTCCCTGGGGCCTGGTCTTCCCTGGCCTGGTCGAGGTCGCCGAAGCAGGCTCGCAGGCTCAAGTCGAGGCGCAGGGCCAGGAGCGTCCGGATCCCTCCCGCCAAGGTCGGAATCGCCAGCTTTCCACCCACGACCTGCAGCGGTGCGGGCGTATCGAGCGCCTTGTAGAGGGAGTTCCGATCCCACCAATCCGCGCTCCAGACCTTGATCTTAGTTCGTCCCCCAACGACTACGTCCAGGAACCAGTCGAGGTGAACCTCGTGGATCAGGCGGGCGTGATACGCGACGGCGAGCGCCTCGCGCTGGCGAGCGAAGGAAGCGTCCTGGCTGGCGACCCGCCAGCGCGCGAGGGTGTTGAGGACTCGATTCAGGCCGAAGGTGATCTGGTATTGCGCGGTCCGGGCGAACTCCGCCTCAGAGGGAGAGAGGAGGGCCGGCTCGTCGCCCCGAGCTCGCGCGGCGAGGGTCCCAGCCAAGAGCTCCAAGCGCCTGCAGTTGAGGGCCAGCTCGTCCTCCAGCCCTCGGAGCTTCCCGAGGTCGCGCCGAAGCGCCCCGACCAGCTGCTCGTCAGTCTCCGCGGCGAACCAACGCCCGCTCCGCTTCCACTCGTAGTCCTCGCAGACAGCCTCCAAGAGCGCCTCCGCGCTCAGGGGCGGCCCCTCGAGAGGCACGGTGATCTCAAGGAGGAGCTCGTCCCCCTCGAGGGAGGCCTCCGCTTCGCCGTCGACGACCACCCGGACCTGCGCCCCGTAGAGGTCGAAGGGCGAGTCGCCGTAGGCCCGCTGAAGCTCGCCGAGCTGAGCGAGCGCCAGCTCCTCCCCTTGATCGCCCTCAGGGAGGAAGACCTCGACCCGAAAGGGGAGGTGCCAGCCCTCCCTCGCGAAGCTCGCGAGGGCGTCCACCTTCTCGAGCACCGCCGGGCTCTCAGTGCGGACGAGGGGAGCGCTGCATCCTGAGGCGAGCAGGAGGAGCAGGGGAAGGAGGCGCGTCGATCTCATGCACCGCAGCCTAATGGATCCGCCAGGCTCCAGACCGGCTCTCAGACCCTAGAGGAGCGCCTTTAGCGGGGCCCAGCCCAGGCGCTCGGCGAAGGCCGCGAAGGCTTCGGTGTCGAGGTCGACGTGACCGAGTCGGTGGTGCGCGTTCTCGCCGCGAGGGTCCTCTGCCACGCCGTGGAAGTCCGAGCCGCCAGTGATCAGGAGGCCTAGGTCCTTAGCCCGAGCCCGGTAGTGCGCGCGCGTCTCGGGGTCGTGGCTGTAGTGGAGGGCCTCGACGCCGTCCAGACCCGCGTCGCGGAAGCCCGGGAGCTCTGCGTCTAGGTCGCCATAGATCGGGTGCGCCACGACGGCCACGCCAGAGGCGCGGTGGATCTGCTCGACGGCCTCGGCCACGCTCGGGCCCCGCTCGCGGACGTAGGCCGGGCCCTCGTTGCCGAGGAAGCGATCGAAGGCCTCGTTCATGTCCTGGACGTGGCCGGCGGCGATCAGGGCCCGCGCCAGGTGAGGTCGTCCGGGGACACGTTTGGGATCCACGGCCCGCTCGGCGTGGACCTGCTCCCGGTCGACGCCAAACCCGAGGGCGTCCAGGCGGTCGAGCATGAGGTCGAAGCGCTCCAGCCGCGCCTGACGTCGCTGGCCGGCGAACACGTCCCAGACCGCGAGCTGCTCCGGCGGGAAGTAGCCGAGGACGTGGACGCCCTTGACCTCGCCCTCGGCCGTCCGGTGTTGGGCGCTGATCTCGATTCCAGGGAGGACCTCGAGCCCTTCAGGCGCGGCGGCCCGGGCGCCCTCGATCCCCGCGACGGTGTCGTGATCTGTCAGGGCCAGGAGCCGAACCCCGGCCTCGGCCGCGCGTTGGACCAGGAGCTCCGGGCTCAAGATTCCGTCCGAGACGAGAGAGTGACTGTGGAGGTCAACGCCCAAGGCCCCTCGCGGGGGACGCTCCCAACTGGATTGCCTAGGGTCGCTCGAGTCGGCTGGGTTGGATCGTGTGCTCACTCGTGCAATCCTAGCCGGCCCCACCCACGCCCACCCAGGCCAACCCAGGCTGGGAGTTTCATGTCCGCGCCAGAGCTCCTGCTCGCCTTCTTGGCCTGCCTCGGTGTGGGCGTCGTGTCCGCGATCATGGGGCTGGGGGGCGGCCTGTTCCTAGTGCCCCTCCTGACCCTCGTCCCCTCCATCAGCCTCGACGCTGCCCGCGGAACGAGCCTGATCTGCACCCTGGCGACCTCGGCCGCAGGCTCGGTGGCCCTGGACAAGGCCCGCCTCGCCAAGTTCGACCTCGTCCTCTTCTTCGAGTGCGCGGCTGGGGTCGGAGCCCTGGTCGGAGTCTGGTTTCTCCGTCCGCACCTCCCCAAGGCGGTCGTGTACGGCGCCTTCGCGCTCTTGGTCACGGTCGCCGCGGTCCGCATGGCCCGCTCGGCCATGGGCGCCCCGCCCAAGGAAGCCCTCCCCGACTCGGCTGGAGAGGCAGCCTCCGAGAGCGCCCAATCTGCTGGCGAGGGAGAGCCTGTCCGCTTGGGGTGGGGCGCGCTGGGCTTCGTGGTGTCTGGGATCGCGAGCGGCGTCCTCGGGATCGGAGGGGCCCCGATCAAGGTCCCGGTCCAGACCGAGATCTGCCGGATCCCGCTCCGGATCGCCCTCGCCAACTCGAACCTGATGGTCGGGATCACGGCGGGCGTCGGAGCCGCGCTCTACTTCGGCGAGGGCAAGATCGCCTTGGCCCTCGTGGCGCCCTGCGCCCTCGGGATCTCCCTCGGCGCGTATCTGGGGGGCCGCCTGGCTCCCAAGCTCCCAGTGGATCGTCTCCGCTGGGCCTTTACCCTGATCTTGGCCATAGTGGCCGTGAGGATGCTGTGGGCGACCCTGAACTAGCCGAATCCGATAGCGAACGAGCTCAACGGCTCGGGACGCGACTCGTCGCCGTGGGACTCTTGGCGGCCACGCTCTGCTTCGGGGTCGGGATGAGCCTCGTCCTAGCCCGCGGTGAAGAGGCCTCCACGGCTGCGGTTCAGGTCGTGCGCCCGAGCGACCTCCTGAGCCAGCTCGGGACCTCCAAGGCCTGGCTGACCCTCGGCGTCCTGTGCCTCCTCGCGACCCCGAGCCTGCGCGTCGTGGGGCTCCTGCGCTGGTGCCAAGCCGAGGGCAAGCGCCTGGCCCTGGGAGCTGGCTGCTTCGTCCTCGTCCTCTTGCTAGGCGCCCTGGGTCGCGCGACTTGGCTCGCGGAGCAAGCAGCGTGAGCCGCCGCGTCGCGTTGGTCGTCGGGGCTCGTCCGAACTACTTCAAGGCCAAGCCGATCCTGGCAGAGCTCGACGCCTGCCCAGACCTAGAAGCCCTCCTCGTCCACACCGGACAGCACTACGACCCGGCCCTCTACCAGGACCTCTTCGCCCAGCTCGACCTCCGGGCGCCTGACGTCTATCTCGGCAGCGAAGGCAAGCGCCTCCCCGTGGCCGACATGATTCAGGTCTTCAGCGCCTGGCTCAAGGAGGCCAAACCCGACGCGGTCGTCGTCATGGGTGACGTCGACAGCACGGTCTCCTCGGCGCTCTCGGCCTACTACGCGGGGATCCCCGTAGCCCACGTCGAGGCTGGGCTCCGGAGCGGCGATCGCGCCATGCCCGAGGAGATCAACCGCCTCGTGACTGACGCCGTCTCGAGCCTCCTCCTCGTCAGCGACCCCGTCGGGATCGAGAACCTGACTCGCGAAGGCCGCAGCTCAGACGACATGACGCTGATCGGGAACGTCATGATCGACACCCTGCTCGAGCGGCTCCCGACAGCCCGGGCCCTCGAGCTCCCAGCCCCCCTCGCGGCCCGGGTCGCAGACGGCCCCTACGGCCTCCTGACCCTGCACCGCCCCGGCAACGTCGACGACCCCGCCCTCCTGGCGCGCTTCGTCGACGCCTTGCTCGCGGTCTCTCGACGCCTGCCCCTGGTGTTCCCGGTCCACCCGCGAACCCGCAACCGGCTGGAGGAAGGCGGACTCTGGGATCGCCTCGAGAGCTGCTCGACCCTGACCGCCTGGGAGCCCTTGGGCTACCTGGAGACGATCGCCCTCCAAGCCAGCGCGGCGGTCGTCCTCAGCGACTCGGCTGGGATCACCGAGGAGTCAAGCGTCCTCGGACGACCTTGCCTGACGCTCCGGCCCAACACCGAGCGCCCGATCACCCTCGAGCGCGGGACCTCGGTCCTCGTCCCCGACCCCGCCGACATAGCTGGGTGGGTCGAGCGAGCCCTCGACGGCTCCTGGCCGCAGCGAGAGGGGATCGAACTCTGGGACGGCAAGGCCGGCCAGCGGGCCTTGGCCGCGCTCCTGCCCTGGCTTGGGCTCTAGGGTCAGAGGGCAGAGCCCCAAGGCTCCCTCCAGCGACTCGCTCGGAGCCCTAGGAGGGCTGCGAATCCCGGAGCTGCGTCTCCAGCTGGGAGACGATCGACTCCAGGCTCGCGAGCCCGAAGGTCAGCTTCTTGAAGAAGGAGTTGGTGTTGGGGACCAGGATGAAGCGCGGGTGCTGCGACCACAGCTCGCGGAGCCGACTGTCGAGGCGCGCCGCCTCCTTGAGGGATTCGATCCGAGCCGGGTTCCCGCCCTCGATGCCCAGTCCGCCGACCGCTGCGCTCTCGAAGAAGATCACAGCGTCGTAGCGACGGAACTCGACTTCGAGGCTCGTGCCGACCTCGTCGAAGAAGCCTTGGACGTCGTCGGGCCAATAGGCAGCTCCGTCCACGGTCCCGCGATCGCAGAGCAGGACGCGCTTGGGATAGAGCGCCGCGTAGGCTTCCTCCAGGTTGCGCTGCGTGTGGAAGATCGCTCGCTGAGTGGCCCGCCGAGAGAGCTCGTTGCTGGTGCGGGGAAAACCGCCCGTGAACAAGATCGTCGCAGCCTCAGGGACGACCACGACCGCCTCACCGATTTCGCGCCGGAACAGGTCCGCCGCGGTAGTCTTCCCGCCGCCGGGGCCGCCGGTCAATGCGATTCGAAAGTGGCCGTTGTGGTCGGGAGCGAGGTTCACGCCCACCATCGGAGCCGAAGCTCAGGGAGATTGCAAATGCGGCCGTCAACGGGCCGCCCCCTAGCCTCCCCTCAGCTCTTTGGCGCGGATTCGAGGCGAGCCACTCCGGCTAGACGCTAAGTGGTGCGGCCCCACGCGAGAGCTCCCAGCGCTGACAGAGACGCCCTCCGACTCCGATCAGGGTCAAGACTCCGCCTGCGACCTGAAGCAGCAGGCCAGGGTTGTCTTCGGCCCACGAAGGCACGGCCTCTCGTCGCGGTGCGGCAGGCTCAGCCTCGACCTGCAGCAAGCCTAGGCCGCAGACCGCGACCGCGAACACCAAGAGATAGCCCAAGAACCGGTCGTAGAACACTGCTCGCTCCCGAAACGAAACCAGAGCCGGAGGCTTCCCTCCGGCTCTGGTGTATTCGGGTCGAGGGGGGCGAGGTTCCCCTCGCTCCAACTCGTGCTCCGCCGCGTCCCTAGAACTTGTAGCGAGCGTCGTTCTCGACGCCTTGCTCCTTCAGGATCGCCTCGATCCCCGCCTGCCCCACGACGCCTTTCCAGCTCTTGAGCCAGGTCTTGGCGTCGGCTTGTCCCCAGTTGGGCTGGTAGCCCGCGACGTTGGCCAGGCCGATGCTCCGGAGGTTGTTGTGGAGCTGGCGCATCAGGTCCTGCCGGTTGTGGCGATCCGACCAGACCACCCACCGCATCAGCTGAGCGACGAGAGCCCGCGCGTCGTCCTTGCTCCACTGGATCCCGGGCAGGAAGAGCGGGCCGCCCTTCCAGGGCACGTTGACCGCCTTGGAATCGAAGGTGTAGGCCTTGATCACGCTGGCAGCCACGCTCGTGTCTCCTCGGTTCGCCAAGAGGCCGAGGTAGGAGGCGGCGGTCCGGCGGGTGTTCTGGTTGGCGTGGGTCACGAGGACCTTGACCAAGCCACCCGAGCCCCGCGCCGTGATCGCCTTCTTGAGGGCCGGCTGAAGCGTCGGGTGCTGATTCGAGAGCTCGAGGAGGCTCCCCAAGGCGTCGGCGTCGTCCCCGCCGGCCTCGATCAGGCGGAGCGCGATCGGGCGCGCCACGGGCGGGTGCTGGCTCGCCAGCGAGGCCAGGCGCATCAGCTCACCTGAGTCCTTGGCTAGACGAACCCGAGCCGCCGCTGCCCAAGTCCGGACCAGCTTGGGAAGCTTGGCGTCCTTGTGCATCTCCTCGAGTCGTCCCTGGACTTTTTCCCCGCCGATCTCGCTCAGAGCAGTGATCGCCCAGCCTCGCGAGCTGAGGTTCTGTCCCTCGAGGGCCTCTCCCAAGAGGTGCGGGACAGCGTCCTGCCCGACCTTGACCAGGCGACCGACGGCGGCCTCGGCCTCTGCCGGGTTGGCGAGGGCCTCGATCTCCTTCTGGACTCCGTCGCTCTCGGCCTGGGCCGAGAGGGGCGCGAAGCCCAAGAAGAGCGCGCAGGCGGTCAGGATCAGAGGGCGGTGAAAGGTCATGGGACGACTCGTTGGGTTCGAGGGGAGGAGCTGGGCGAAGGAGATCACAGAGCACCTCCGGGGGTCATGAGTTCGATCAGGAGTTCGGGGCGACCGAGGGCCAGCCCGACCAGGCCGAAGAGGGCCAGGAATCCGAAGCCGTAGCCGGGGCCGAGGCGACCCGAGCGGGAAGGCAGCGCGCCCTGACGCGAGTCCTTGGCGGGCTTCGCCGGCGCCTTCTTCTTGGGACCGCCCGGCGCCTCGCCGGGGGCCGCCTCGCCGGCCTTCTCGCCCGGCTGGAGGTAGTGGACCGGCCCCTTGCCCTTGGCCACGAACTCGCTAAACGAGAGGTTGTCACGAGCCAAGACCTCGCGAGGGAAGTCGCCCTCGATCACGGTCAGGCTCATGCCCTTGAGCGCCGAGAGGCTGCGGGCGACGGCCTCGTCACGCTCGGCCGCCAAGGCCTCCCGGTGCATGGCGTCGAGGGCCTCGCCGCGGAGGCCGAGTCGCTCGCCGATCCGGAGGAGCTCCTTCTCCCGCTCCTCGTGGGCCAGGGCCAAGCGTCCCGTGCGGACGGCCTCGAGGTCTGAGGCGAAGAGCGACTTGGCGAAGCCGTTGTAAGGAGTCGGATCGCGCTGAGCCTGGACGCCCTGGATCACGCTCGCCGGGACCTTCGACCAGTCCTGGGAGCCCACGAGCTTGAGGGGGCGCGGCTGGGTCAGGTTGTCGTGAAGCTGCTGACCCGTGAGCTGAACCTTGATCAGGTCAGTCGGGATTCCGTCGATCCGCTGGGGCTTCTCGGTCAGGATCGTGACCCGGTTGTTGAGCTTGCCGGCGTTGAAGGCCGAGAGGCGCATAGGCACCACGAGCTTGGGCGTCTTGAAGCGGAAGCCCATGGCCTGGACGTTGCCGTCGAAGGCAGCTCCCTTGGGGAGCGCGCTCTTGGTGTCGCGCATACCGGGGCGCGGCTCGACGCCGCCCTTCTGACCGACCTTGGCCTTGACCGCCACGAAGCACCAGCCGGCCTTGACGTAGTCGCCAACGACGCTGTCCATGCCTTCTGGGTAGTGGTAGCCGTGGTCGGTCATCCAGCGCTGGAGGACCTCGGGGCTGCCAGCCTCGAGGACCGCGACCTCATACATGCCGACGGCCTCTTGCTTGACGACTCGGACGGCCTTGCCCTTCTGGGCGAACTCCAGGTTCTTGCCGTCGCGGTTTGGGGCCCCGCCCGCGCGCTGGAGCCACTTTCGCTGCGGGGGTGGAGGCCAGCGGATGACCACCGGCGGCGGCGCGACGGCGTTGCGGACGTGGGCGAAGATCTCGTCGTCGACCTTGCGGATCGCGGGGACCGCCGGGAAGGGGATCAGCATTCCGAACTGGTCGACCTTGCCCGTGAACCCGGGCCGGATCACGAAGCTCTCGACTCCGTCCTTGTAGAACACGTAGGTCTGCTGGACCCCGGTCCGGGTGATCGCGGGACCAGGCCCTTCGTAGAGGGGCGGGACCATGCCGCAGGGGTCCGCCTGAGCGGCGGGAGCCAAGGCCGCCAGGAGGGCTAGGCTCAGGAGCCCCTGCAGGGCTCCTCTGCTCGTAAACAATGTCATATGAGGACTCCTAAGCGCCGTGCTTGCGGGCGATCACGAGGGAGGAGAAGGTCAGGAGGAGGACCGCGGCGATCCCGGCCCACATGCCCTTGAAGCTGCGAGCCTCGGCGGCGGCCACGACCTTGGCGACCTCCGGGTCGCGGGGGAGCGGGGTCGTGGACTCGACGACGGTCTCCTGGGTGCTGGCCTTGATCGCGACCGGCTCGGCGAAGAGCGAGGCGTCCAGGTCCTTGCGGAGGAACTCGCTGAAGTGGAGGTTGTCCTTGGCGAGGGTCTCGCGCGGGAAGTCGCCCTCCACGATGGTCAGCGTCATGTGATCGAGAGCCGCCAGGCTCCGCTCAGCCGACCCGCGCCGCTCGTCCGCGAGGGCCTCGCGGTGCATGGCGTCGATCTCCTCGCCCCGGAGGCCGAGGCGCTCGCCGATCTTGAGGAGCTCCTTCTCTCGCTTCTCGTGGGGCAGGATCAGGGAGTCGAGGCGCACGGCCTCGAGGTCGCCGGCGAAGAGGTTCTTGGCGAGGCCGTTCTTGGGCTCAGGGTTTCGCTGGCCCTCGAGGCGCTTGAGGTGATTCGGCGAGATGTCGTCGATGGTCCCGCCCAAGATCTGCAGCGGGAGGAGCTGAGTCAGGTGTCCCCGAAGGACGCGCCCGGGGATCTGACGCGTGACCATGCCCTCCGGGACGCCCTCGATCTTCTGAGGGCGATCGGTCAGGAGGTAGACCTTGTTGTTCAGCTTGCCGGCGTTGAAGGCCGAGAGGCGCATAGGCACCACGAGCTCGGGCGTCTTGAAGCGAAAGCCCATGGCCTGGACGTTCCCGTCGAAGCTCGCGCCCTGGGGGAGGTCCGGCTGGGCCTGGCGCATTCCAGGGCGCGGCTCGACGCCGGGCTTCTGGCCGACCTTGGCCTTGACGGCCACGAAGCACCAGCTCAGGTTCACGTAGTCCTGAATCACGGCGTCCATGCCCTCTGGGTAGGTGTAGCCGTGGTCGTCCATCCAGCGAGCCAGGCCCTTGGCGCTGCCGGCCGCGAGGACCGCGACCTCATACATGCCGACGGCCTCTTCTTTGAGGACGACGACCTGGTCCCGGCGCTCGAACTCGAGGCCCTTCCCGGCCGAGTCTTGGACCGCAGCGGAGCGCATCATCTCCAATTCGGGCTGTGGCCGAAGGTCCACCACGACCTTGGGCGGGTCCACGGCCATGGCCAGGTGCCCGAAGATCTCGTCGTCGACCTTGCGGATCGCCGGGACCGCCGGGAAGGGGATCAGCATGCCGAACTCGGCGACCTTGCCGCTGAACCCAGGGCGGATCACGAAGCTCTCGACCCCCTCCTTGTAGAACACGTAGGTCTGCTGGACGCCCGTGCGAGTGATGGCGGGGCCCTCGCCCTCCCAGAGGGGCGGGACCATGCCGCAGGGGTCTGCGAGGAGAGGGGAGGTGAGCGCGAGCGCGAGGAGCGCGGCGCTGAGGCCGATCTTGAAACGCATGTTCGATACCTACTTGGCGGGGGCGAGGCGGACGCGGATTTCGAGGGTGGCTTTGCCGGCGTCCGCGCCAGTGCTCAGCCAAAGAGTCCCAACGCGACTCCAGGTGGTGCTTTGCTTACGAACCGTGAACCACGGTCCACCCACGAAGTGGGTCCCCTCGATTCACAACCGAACCCAGAGGTGGTCGAGGCCGACGCGCTTGACCGTGCCCGAGTATTCGACGTGCTGCGCGAGGTCGTTCTCGGTCTCGAGGTGCTGCTTCTCGTCGAGGGCGACGCGCCGCTCGGGGAGGTGGATCCGGACCTGGCCCGCCGCGTCGCGCACGCGGACCTCCAGGAAGGCAGTGGCGCGCTGGAGCTCGCGCTCGAGGAAGGCTGCCCGCGCGTCGTCGAGGCTCAGGGCTTCGAGGCTCAGGAGCTGGAGCTTGGTCGCCTCGCGGTGAAAGAGGAGGGCCTCGAGGGCAGGGCTCTCGCTGCTCATGGGCTGCGTCGCGTAGTCCGCGAGCCAGCCTCTGATCTTGGCGGGGTCGCTCTTGCTCGGGCCGTCGCTGACCGCTGAGCAGCTCCCGACGCAGGTCGGATCGTCAGCCGACGACACGGGCGCCACGCCCTCCGCTGAGTCGACCGGCGCGATCGCTGGCCTAGGGGCAGGGAGGAGGGGCGTCTGGGTAGGTGAGCCCCAGAGGACGCCTAGGAAGAGCGCGAGGCTGAGGGCGAGCAGGACACGGATCATGAAGACTCCTGGGCCAGGTGGCTTGTGAAGTCTCACAACGCTCCCCCCCAGGTTGGGGGTAGCTGCTCCAAGTCGTTTCAGTGGGGGAGGTTGTGCTCCCCAAGAATCGCTAGGAGCGCCGCCCCGAGCTCCGCCGCGCTCGCGTAGCGCTCGCTGGGCGCGAGGGCGTAGGCCTTGGCCACGACGGCTCGGATCGGCTCCGGGAGGCGGAGGGGACTCGGTCCGCGCTGGGTCAGGGCGGTGAGGAACTCGTCCTGGGCCACGTCCGCGAAGGGCTGGACCCCGCCCAGGGCGTGATAGAGGGTCACGCCGAGGCCGTAGACGTCCGAGCGCGCGTCGGCGTGGTAGGCGTCGTCGAGCTGCTCGGGGGGCAGGTAGCAGAGGGTCCCCAAGCCCTGGCCCAGCTGGGTCAGGCGAGTCAGGGTCTGCTCTAGGGAGACGCCGAGGGCGAGGTCGAAGTCGATCAGGCGTGGCCCCTCGGCGCCGCACACCACGTTCCCGGGCTTCACGTCGCGGTGGATCACGCCTCCCCGGTGGGCCGCCTCGAGGGCGTCCGCCAGCTTGGCCCCCACTTGGAAGGCCTCGCGCCAGGGGAGGGGCCCGCGCTCGAGCCGGGCTTCGAGGCTCTCGCCCTCAGCCAGCTCCCGGACCAGGACCAGGCGCTCCCCGCCCCGAATCACGCGGAGGACTCGCGCCAGGCCGGGGTGGTCGAGTTGGCTCGCGAGGCGGGCTTCGCGTCCGGCGCGCGCCAGGGTCGTGGCGTCGGCCTCGACCTGGAGGAACTTCAGCGCCACGCGCTGGCCGCTGGCCTCCTCGAGGGCCGCGTAGACCTCGCCGCTCCCGCCCTCGCCCAAGCGCTCCTCGACTCGGTAGCCGGGGACCTCAGGGAGGGGACCCGCGGGGGCCGCCTGAACCTCGAAGCGGAGCTCGGTTCCGCCCAGCTCGACGCGCGCGCCGGCCAGAGGGATCAGCGCTCCCCCGCCCTGAAAGCTACGTCCCAAGACGACGGTTCCCGCGCGGCTGTCGAGGTCCTCGACCCAGAGTCCGCCCGGGCGGAGCTCGAGCGAGCAGTGGCGGCGCGAGCAGCCCGCGTCCTTGAGCCGAAGGCCGCAGTCGGCCGCGCGGCCGACCACCAGGGCCTGGCCCGGCGTCAGCTCGCGGGTCTGTCCCTGGTCAGGGCCTTCGGTGACGTGGAGGGTGACCCGCGCCACGCTCGCCTCAGCTGAGGGCCTTGACGAGGAGGTCGCCGACCTCCGAGCACTTGGCCTCGCCGCCGAGGTCGAAGGTGATCGGGCGGCCCGCCGCCAGGTGCTCGACGCAGACCTTCTCGATCGCCTCGCCGCAGCGGACCAGGCGCGGGTCCTCTTGGTGGTGGCCGAGCCAGTCGCACATCATGGCCGCCGAGAGGATCGCCGCGATGGGGTTCACGCGATCCAAGCCAGCGTCACGAGGGGACGACCCGTGGATCGGCTCGAACATCCCGTGCTCGGCGCCGATGTTCCCGCCTGCGGCCATGCCCAGGCCGCCCTGGGTGATCGCGGCGTTGTCCGAGATCACGTCGCCCACGAGGTTGGGCGCGACGACGACGTCGTACCACTCGGGGTTGCGCATTTGCCACATGCAGAAGGCGTCGAAGAGGGCCGTATCCGCCTCGAGGTCGGGGAACTCCTCGGCCGTCAGGGCCTGGAAGATCTCCTCGAAATACTTGTGGGCGCCAATGATGTTCGACTTGGTCACGCAGGTGATCTTGCCGGGGTGCCCGAGGGCCTTGCGCTGCTGGGCCAGTTTGCAGGCGTGGCGCACGATCCGCTCGGTCGCGGCCCGGGTGACCTCGAGCGGCGTCTGACGCCCGATCACGTTTCCGGCTTCGTCGGTCAGGTCGCTCGAGCGGCCGGTGTAGGCCTCCTCGGTGTTTTCCCGCACGATCACGTAGTCGACCTTGGAGTGGTCCCAGACCTGGAAGAACTTGCCCGAGATCTGGTGCGGCACGCCGGGGAAGAGCTTGACCGGGCGGACGTTGGCGTAGAGCTGAAGCCGCTGGCGGTTCCCGATCACCTGGGCGTAGCCCGCCAGCTGCGAGGTCTCGTAGGGCTCGCCGGGCTTGGTGAACACCGTCTTGCCCGTCTCGGGGTCCACGCCGCCGACGGCGCCCAGGAGGATCGCGTCGGCAGAGGCGCAGCGCTCCTCTGAGCCCTCGGGCCACTCGCGCCCGTGCTCGAGGTAGTAGGCCCCGCCGCCGGGGAGCTCCTCGAACTCGAAGCTCAGGCCTTCCTTGGCGCCTGCAGCCTCCAGCGCGCGCACGGCCTGAGCCGTGACCTCGACTCCGATCCCGTCGCCGGGGAGGGTCACGATCTGGTAGCGGTCCTTGGGCATATCACCTCCGAGAGGCGACATACCTACCAGAATCCGAGGTGACAGGCCACCGGGCGCGCTGCGCGGCGCCAGCCTCAGGGCAGGGAGATCCGGTGCCAACCGACCTCGATTCCGCCCTGGAGCACCTCCCAGGGAATCGAGATCGGCAGCAAGAGGAGGTCGAGGCCCAGGCATAGCGGCCCGTCGACCAGGGCCAGGAACCCGACGCCGATCACGTCCTCCAAGGGCGCGTGGAAGTCGATCTCGCTGGCGTGGAAGCGGAGACCGCCGAAGACCGCTGGCCCGTCCCCCGAGAGGACGGATTGAATCAGGGTCTTGCAGCCCGTCATGAGGGAGAGAAGGAACGAGAGAGTGATCATTCGCAGAGCTGACATGGCCCAAGGGTCTCCGCCACGCCCTCCAGCCCCTCCGAATCTCCAGCGCCGCCGGCCTTTAGCCAGGCTTCATGCTTCCTGAGAGCTGGGCCCCCGGCTCGCTCTTCTGTCGCGCTAAACGCAGCCCGAGACAGGCTCTCCGACCCGATTCCGGTTAGGGTTAGCGCCCCCACCGAACCCAGTCGCCCGGAGTCGAGCACGTGTTGGTGATCAAGGTTGGCGGCGCCGAGGGCGTCGACTACGAGACGGTCTGCGAGGACCTCGCGGCGCTGGCCAAAGAAGGCCAGCCGTGGATCTTGGTTCACGGCGGCTCGCACGAGACCAACGAGGTCGCGACGGCCCTGGGACACCCGCCCGAGTTCGTGACCTCGGCCTCGGGCTACACCAGCCGCAAGACCGATCGCCGCACGATTGAGATCTTCGAAATGGTCTATTGCGGCAAGCGGAACAAGGGGCTGGTCGAGCAGCTCCAGAGCCTGGGCGTCAACGCCGTCGGCCTCTCCGGAATCGACGGGCGCCTCTTCGAGGGCCGGCGCAAGAAGGCGCTCAAGGTCGTGGACCCCGAGACCGGTCGCCGGCGCGTCCTCCGCGACACCTACACCGGGACCGTCGAGAAGGTCAACACGCACCTCCTCGAGGTCCTCCACGGGGCGGGCTACTGGCCTGTGATCTCGCCGCCTGGGATCAGCACCGAGTCCGAAGCGATCAACGTCGACGGCGACCGCGCCGCGGCGCAGCTGGCGGGCGCCATCGAGGCCGACACCCTCGTGATCCTGAGCGACGTCCCGGGCCTCCTGCGCGAGTTCCCAGACCCGGCCTCCCTCGTGACCAAGCTCCCCCGGGCCGAGCTCGAGAGCGCCCGCGAGAACCTGGCCCAAGGCCGAATGCGGATCAAGCTCCTCGGCGCCGAGGAGGCGCTCAAGGCCGGCGTCAAGAAGGTCGTCCTGGGGACCTGCATGGGCGCGAACCCGATCCAAGCGGCTCTGGCTGGCCGAGGCACGGTGATCCAGTGAGCGAGACCGCACCCACCTCTCAGGCCCCGGCCTGGAAGTCCTTGGCGGACACCGAGCAGGCGACATCCAGCGGCGTCTACACCAAGGCGGGAGCGCCTCTCGTCCGGGGTCAGGGCGCCCGGCTCTACGACGCCGAAGGCAACGAGTTCATTGACTGCGTGGCCGGGATCGGGAGCGGCAACGTCGGCCACTGCCACCCGACGGTCGTGGCCGCGATCCAGGCTCAGGCCAGCCAGCTCCTGATCTGCCCCGAGATCTTTCACCACGAGGCTCGCGCGACCCTCCAGCGCCGGCTGGTCGAGCTCGGCGCCTCGGCAGGGATCCAGCGCGTGTTCCTCTGCAACTCAGGCGCTGAGGCCAACGAGGCCGCCCTGAAGTTCGCCCGCGTCGTGAGCGGTCGCCCGGGCGTCGTGGCCGCCATGCGCGGCTTCCACGGCCGGAGCATGGGCGCCCTGAGCGCGACCTGGGAGAAGAAGTATCGCGCGCCCTTCGAGCCCCTCGTGCCTGGCTTCAGCCACGTGCCCTACGGGAAGCTCGACAAGCTCGAGGCCGCCCTGAGCGAGGAGACCGGCGCGGTCCTCCTCGAGGTCGTCCAAGGCGAAGGCGGCGTCCGCCCAGGCACGCGCGAGTATCTCCAAGGCGCCCAGGACCTCTGCCGCGAGCGCGGCGCCTTCCTGATCCTAGACGAGGTCCAAACCGGGATCGGCCGCACCGGCCGGACCTTCGCCTACCAGCACTTCGACCTCCAGCCTGACCTGGTGTGCCTCGCCAAATCCCTGGCCGCAGGCGTCCCCATGGGCGCCGTCCTGATCGGCGAGCGCTTGGGCGCGATCCCAGGGCGCGTCCACGGCTCGACCTTCGGCGGGAACCCTCTCGCCTCCGCCGCGGCCAACGCGGTCCTCGACGTCCTCGAGCAGGAGCAGCTCTGCGAGCGCGCCGAGCGCTTGGGGGCCTCGCTGCGCGAGAAGCTGCGGGCCCTCGACTCGCCCCACGTCCGCGAAGTGCGCGGCCTCGGGCTCATGGTCGGAGTCGAGTTGAAGCAAAAGGTCGGACCGCTCGTCACGGCCCTCAAGGGCCGCGGAGTGTTGGCCTTGGGTGCAGGGGCTACAGTCCTTAGACTCTTGCCCCCGCTGGTAATCTCCGAAGCCGATCTAGACACCGTCGTCGCCGCGATCGGCGCCGCCCTCTCCGAGCTCTCTTGAGCGCTGAGACCCACAGGACCCCAAGGAGCCGTCATGCGTAAGCTCGCTCTCACTGCCCTCACAGCTCTCCTCGCCGGCTGCGCCAGCGGCGAGATCCTCGGCGTCTCGGCCCCGGATCCGGACCAAGCGGTCCTGATGGTCGACTACACCGCCAAGGGCCTGGCCCACGTCCCCGAGAAGTGCCACATCGTGGCCCGCTGGGGTCCCTACAACGCCGTCGCCAACGCCCTCGTGACCGGCGACCAGCCCGTCCGCGAGACCCTCGAGCTCAAGCGCTGGGAGCGGATCCGCGGAGCGCCCGCCAGCGACGCGATCATGGAGGTCTGGTTCACCTACCCCAACCCGCGCCGGCCCATTGATCGCAAGACCTTCAAGCCGCCCTTCAGCTCCCTCGACATTATTGAGCTCGCGGTCAACGCCAAGACACCGGTCCCCCGCTCGAGCCGTCCCGGCTCGCTGGACTCGCCCTCTGGCTGGGGTCGCCCTGAGGAGCTCTCGGGCAGCCTCGACTCGCCCAGCGAGCGCGACCTGACCCGGCCCCTGATCTGCGCCGTCTCGGCTGAAGAGGGCCCGCGCTACTTCAAGGTCGCGAACCCGCCCAGCGGCGTGGTCCGCCTGATCATTGACGTCCGCTCGCGGGCGGACTCGGCCAACGTCAACGAGGCCACCTGGTGGCGCGTCAGCCTCCTGGACTCGGCCGGCATGGCCCTCCCCCACGAGGAGCAGGAATTCGTCGGTCTCGGACAAGAGAAGCGCCACAACGCCGAGTGGCGCTTCGACGGGAGCCCCGTCGTGTTCAAGCTCGCCTCGGGGAGCAAGAAGGGCGACTGGATCCGGATCCGCTTCGAGAACGTCCCCGAGTAGGACGCCGCTCCTGCGGAACGCGCCAGGCTCTCTTCGGTTCGCCGGAGAGAGCCTGTTTGCGTGTGGGCGAGTCCTTCGGGCTGCGCAGAGCGGGCGGCGCGAGCGACTTGAAGCGCAGAGACGCCGAGGACACTGAGGGCGTCGCAGAGAGCGCTTCGCGGGCGGGGGCGGGGCCTCTCGTGAGTTGGGGCGCCGGGAGGCGACCACCGGTGGCGTCAAGAGGACGCTTCGCTCCCGAGTTCCTCCGAGCGTCCCCTGAGTCGGCGATCCCGATTCGCGTCGGCGCTGGGACTCGAACCGCCAAGGGCCCCAAGGACGCCAAGATTGAAGAACAAGAGTAAAGCCCTGGCGTGCAGGGAGCCCTGGCCGTCGCGGCGTCCTTGGCGTCCTTGGCGTCCTTGGCGGTCAAAAAACCTCGCCTCGGATCGATCAGGCCTCAGGCGCTCCTGCGGGACGGACGTTCTCTGCGACGCCCCTCTGTGTCCTCGGCGTCTCTGCGCTTAGTCGACTCTTCTCAACCGCCCTCGCACTGGGGCCACGGCCCCTAGAGGTCCTGCAGCTCGCCCGTGATCTCCTCCACGAGGTCCTTGAGGGTCACGACGCCCAAGGTCTTGCCCTTCTCGGTCACGACGGCCAAGGTCGTCCGCGCGCGACGCATGCGGAGGAGGGCCTCGGTCACGGGCTCGGCCGGGCGAAGCTCCAAGGCGGGCTCGATGTAGTTGCGGATCGTGAGCCCCGGGCGCTCGTCGAAGAGGAGGTCGAAGAGGTTCACGACCCCGACCAGCTGCTCGCGGTCGCGGCGGAACACGGGCATGAAGCGGCGTCCGCAGGCCCGGGCGAAGGTCCGAGCCTCCTCCAGCTCGGCGCTGGCCTCGAGGCCGTCGACGCGCTCGACGGCGATCATGGTGTGGCGCACGGTCCGCGCCCGGAGCGAGAAAATGTTCCGGGCCAGGGTCTCTTGGTATTCGGTCAGGGCCCCGTCCTCGGCGTGGGCCTCGATCACGAGGCGGACCCGATCCTCGGCCCGGAGCATGGCCGTTCCGCCGGTCTTGAAGCCCAGCTTGCGGAGGATCCAGGTCAGAATCGCCAGGGCGACCACGAAGGGACGAAACAAAACCGCCGCCACGGCCAAGATCGGCGAGAGGCCATAGAGGAAGCGGTCCGGCTGCCGGCGAAAGAGCTCCTTGGGACCCAGCTCGCCCAGCACGAAGAGGAAGGGAGCCACGGCGAGGGTCGCCACGAGCTCGGGGGGCCCGATCGCGAGCTCGGCCGCGACCAAGGTCGAGGCGAAGGACACGAGGTTGTTGGCGAGGTTGGTTCCGATCAGGCACACGACCACGAATCCGGTCAGGTCGCCGGTCAGGTGGTTGACGAGGCGGGCTCGCGCGATCCCCTCGGCCACGGCCAGGCGAAGTCGAGTGCGGTTGAAGGAGTAGGCGCCGGTCTCGGCCCCCGAGAAGAGCGCCGAAGCCACGACGCCGATCGCGACACCTGCAGCAGCCCAGCCGATCACGAGGCACCGCCTGCGTCTGAGCGAGGCTCGCCGCCGCCCGAGACCGAGGCAGCGGGTCCCTGAGCGGCGTCCTCCGAGTCGGACTCGGCGGACCCGCTGAGGTCGTCAGACTCGGCCTGAGGGGCTGAAGCGAAAGGGTCACTCCGGGACGCCCCCTCGTCGGTCGAGGCGCCGACCGCCTCCGCGAGGGGCTTGAAGGGCACGGGCTCGGCAGGGGCCGCCAGGGTCGGAGTCTGCGGCTCGCCCGGGGTCGCGCTCTCGTCAGCGAGGGCCTCCAAGCGTCGGTGCGCGCGCACCACGCCGCTCACGGTCATGTCCTCGCCGACCTCGCCCTGGGGCGCGCGCTGCCCGGGACGCGGGAGGCTGACCTCGACCTCACGGGCCCGGCGGCGCTCGACGGTCGAGACCCGCAAGCTGACGCCCGCTCGCCAGACGACGTCTCCGACCTCTGGGATCCGACCCAAGGCGTGGGCCAGGTAGCCCGAGAGGGTCGTGGCGCCGGCGCCGGGGAGGGGCATGTCCAAGAGCTCCTCGACCTCGCGGAGAGGCAGGCGCCCCTGCATGACCCAGCGCCCCTGACCCGAGGGGCGCAAGAGGGCGGCCGCGTCCTCACGCGCAATGTCTCCGGTGATCTCCTCGACGAGGTCCTCGAGGGTCACCAGGCCGTGGGTCCCGCCGTATTCGTCGACGACGAGGGCGATCTGTTGGTGTCGCTCGACCATTTCCCGGAGCAGGCTCTCGAGGGACTTCGTCCCAGGCACGAACCACAGCGGGCGCACGAGGTCCCGCAGAGGGGCCTCCTCGTTGCGGAGGACCTCGCGGGTCCGGAGATAGCCTGAGACCTGATCGACGCCCTCGCCGTCGAACACGAGGACCTTGCCAAAGTGTCGCTCTTTGACGATATCGATCATGTCCTCACGAGCGGTGGGGCTCTGGAGGTCGACCGCGACCAGCTCGACGCGGGGGGTCATGATCTCGTGGGCCCGGCGCGAGCCGAGCTCCATAGCCCCGGCCAAGAACTCGCTGGCCTGCGACTCGATCGAGCCCTCGGCGCCGTGCAGCTCCACGAAGCGGCGCAGGTCTTGGTCCGAGAGGCTCGGCGCTGGGGGCAAGCGGGCCTCGACCAAGTCCAGGCTCGAGGACACGAGGCGCTCGAGGGGGCGGGTCAGGAAGGCCGTCGCGTTGCGAAAGCCTAGGAGCGGAATCGCCGCCAGGAGTGAGACCCGGCGCGCAGCCGTGACCGCGATCGCCTTGGGCAGGACCTCGCCGATCACGACGACGGCGACGGTCGTGATCAGGAATCCGGCCACGACGCCCGCGGGTCCCTGCTGACTGAACTGGAGCACGACCTTGGCCGAGAGCCCCATCAGGAGGAAGTTCACGACCAGGTTCCCGAACAGGACCGCGACCAGGAGCGAGCGCGGGCGGCCGAGCAGCTCGAGAGCAGCCCGCGCCGCGCTTCCTCCGTCGCTCCGGAGCCACTCGCGGTCGTGGCGGCGCAGCGAGAAGAGCGCGGTCTCGCTCGAGGAGAAGAAGGCCGAGAGCGCGAACAAGACCGGGAGGCCAATCAGCTCGGGGCTCACGCGCCGGCCTCTGGAGAAGGATCCGTCTCGAGCGAGGGCGCAGGCTCACCCCTCAGCTCACGCAGGCGCGAGAGGACCTCCTCTGCCTCGTGCCCCATGTAGGTGATCCCCCCCGCTAGGGTCTCGACGTGCCGCGCAGGGCAGCGATAGCAGGGCAGGTCGAACTCCTCAGCCAAGACCCGAGCCGCGTTGGGATCGCGACCTAAGACCTCGGCGATCAGCGTCTCGCCCGTCAGCGGCGCCTCAGCAGCGGGCGCAGCAGCTGAAGGGGGCTCCCCCTCGTCTACGACCTCAGTGCCTGGATCCGACGCAGCTGCGCCGGCGAGGCTCCCCTCCACCGGTGGAGGGGTTCCGCCAGGCTCAGGCTCGGGATCGTCGCTAGTCTCCTCGTCGGGCACGCCTGGATCTTTGCAGATCCATCCCGACCTGACCACTCGCGGAACGCCGCCGAGAACTTCCGTCTACCGGTCTCCGCGAGGAGGCCTACTCGTCTCCGCGGCGACGATCGCGCTCCGCTAGCCATTGGCGCAGGTCCGTGGCCACGTTGTTCATGGCCTCCTCGCCCACTCTCGAGTCTTGCCCCACTCCCAGGTAGTGAAACACGCCAGCACCGCGATGCTCCTGGGGCATTTCGGGGCTCCGCGGCACGACATGCCAATGGACGTGGTGATGCCCGCTGGCCTCAGCGAACTGCATCACGTAGGTCTTTTCGCAACCGGTCACTTCCTCCAAGGCGGCCGAGAAATCTCGAAGCAGCGGCCCGAGTTCAGCCGCTTCGGCGTCGCTTAGCCCGGCCACCGACGCGAGGTGCCGCCGGAGGACGACCACTATCCAGCCTGCCAAGGACGTGTTGTAGGCGTGCACCACGTCAAAGTGCGGTGTCCGCAGAATCCGGTCCCAGAGGGGTGCTTCGTCGCGATCTCGGCGAGCCACCAGCTCGCAGGTGTGACACCCCTCAGGCACTCGAGCTCTGCTCCTGCTGAGCGTTGCTGGAATCCTCAGCTCGGGACGAGCCAGCCCGCGTCGCACCCTGCCGACGCAGCTGCCCGCAGGCCGCCGCCGAGTCCGCGCCGCGAGTGCTTCGGACATGAACCGGGAGCCCGGCGCTGCGGAGGACCTCGTAGAAGGCGTAGACCGCGTCGGGCTCCGGCGCGCTGTAGTCGAGCTCCTCGACGGCGTTGTAGGGGATCAGGTTCACGTGCCCCAAGCCTGTCTCGCTCGCCAGGCGGGCCAAGTCGCGGGCCTGGGCCAGCGAGTCGTTGACGCCCCCCAGGAGGACGTAGCTGAGCGTCACCTGACGACGGGTGGCCTTGGCGTAGGCCGCGACCTGCTCGCAGAGCTCGCGCACCGGAGGGAGCTTCTTGGCCAGAGGGACCAGCTCGCGGCGGAGCGAGTCGCTGGCGCTGTGGAGGCTGAGCGCTAGGTTCACGTGCGGCCCCTCGCGAAGGAGGGTCTCGATCCCGCGCGGGACGCCTATGGTGCTCAGGGTCAGGTGGTTCTCGCCCAGCTCTCCCCCGCAGGAGTCGGCCAGGTTGGCGCAGGCGGTCTGGACCGCGCTCAGGTTGTGGAAGGGCTCGCCCATGCCCATTAGGACCAGGTTCCCGAGCAGGAACCCGCCAGCCTGCGCCCGCTGCCGGAGCCAGAGGAACTGAGCCACGATCTGACCCGCGCTGAGGTTCTTGGCCAGGCCCTCGAGGCCGCTGGCGCAGAAGGTGCACCCGACCGCGCAGCCGACCTGAGTCGAGACGCAGCCGCTCGCGCGCTGAGGTCGGCGACCGAGGTCGCGACGCGCGTTGGGGTGGAGCCGCTCCTGCATGCCGCGACGAGAGACCTCACGGCGCGTGTTGGGGATCAGGACCGTCTCGACCTCGACAGGAGGCTCCCCGGGTTGGGCGAGGTCCAAGAGGAGCTTCTCGGTCCCGCACTCGCTCCGGCTCTGGCACAGGATCGGGGGCAGGTTGCTCCCCTGACCCACCGCGAGGAGTTCACGGAGCCCTCGCGCCAAGCTCGGCGTGCGGGCCCGCTCCCACGGGCGCGGCGACTCGGGCCAGCGATAGAAGGCGCGCAACACAGACTCGGCCTGCTTGCGGGGAGCCACCTCGCTCCACTCTGCCAGGACCTCGCGAACTGGCCGCCCGTAGAACGCGAAGGCGTCTCGGCTAGGCGTCGGCTCAGCGAGCACAGGGTCAGCGGCAGGGAGGGAGCGAGGGCTCATGCCTCTGGTCTCGCACGCAGGCCCGAGCCTGTCCAGGCTGGGCCCTAACCGGACCGCCGCAGGGTCCAGAGCCGAGCCGCGGGTCGGTGGACCCAGCTCTCCCCGCGCTCCTCCAAGCCGTGATCGGCGAGCCACACCTCCCGGCAGCGCTCGGCCGCCTCGGGCCCCGCGCGACGAAGGAAGACCTGGAGCGAGCAAGCCTCGCAGAGCAGACGCCAGGCCTCGCTCGGACTGGGGTAGGCGATCTCGTGGCGGAGATCCCGAGCCTCGACGAGCTGCAGGCCCAGCTCCGGGAGCTGCTCGAGCAGGGGCGCCTCCCAGTCCGGCCGCTCTCGGCCCGTCTCCAGCATGGCTCGCCCGAGGTGCCCCCAGGCGTCGTCGTCGGCTTGCCTGGGCCAGAACACGACCGCGACCCGCCCCTCGGGGCTCAGCGCCTGAGCCCAGCTCCGGAGCGCCGCCGCGCGATCCGGCAGGAGCTGGAGCACGAAGCTGGAGAAGACCCCGCCCAGCCCTTCGCCCGGAGGAGCGTCAGCTGCTCCGAGCTCGACGCGAATCCGTCCCCGCCGGACACTCTCCCGGGCCAAGGCGACCATTTCGAGAGCCGGATCCGTCGCGAGGACCTCGCGCTCCGGCCAACGCTCGCTCAGGAGGCCAGCCTCGGTCCCCGGCCCGCAGCCAGGAACCCAGAGCGGCCCAGGGCCCGGTTCGAAGGCCGCGAGGGCCTCGTCCAAGAATGGCTGAAAGCGGGGGCCCCAGGCCGCGGCGTAGCCCTCGGCCACGCTCCCCCAGGCCGAGACCACCAGCGGATCGCTCCCCTCGCTCACGCCTCGCCCGCGGAGATCGCCCGGAGGGCGTCCTCATGCCAGGCGCCGCTGCTCACGACCAAGCCGCCCTCGCAGTCGAGGTAGGCGCCCTGGCCGAAGTCCGGGGCCTTGCCGCTGAGGTCGCTCAGGCGTCCCCCAGCCTCCTCGACCAGGATCGCGCCCGCGGCGTGGTCCCAGATCTTCTGCTGATAGCCAGGGCGCGTCAGGCGGAGGTAGAGCTCGGCGTCGCCCCGCGCCAAGACGAGATACTTCGCCATGCTGTCGAGGCGGACCGGCTCCCGAGTCAGGCCGAGCGCCGCTCGGATCCGCCCCGCCCGCTCGCGGTCATGGTGTCCCGGCTCGACAGATTCCAGCTGGCGCGACTCGCTGGCCGGAGCCTGGGAGACCGCCAGCCGCACCGGCTCGCCCCCAGCCAGCGGGACCTGAAAGGCCCCCTGCCCGCGCTGACCCCAAGCCACGACGCCCCGGGGCCCCTCGCTCGTCCCCTTGACCGGGAGGGCGGGACACACGATCGCGCCCAGCTGAACCTGGCCCTCTTCGATCAGGGCCAAGGCCACGGCGTATTGGTCACCGCGGAGAAAGCCCTTGGTCCCGTCTATGGGATCCAGGGTCCAGGCCCGGGGCGCGGGATCTCGCTGCCCGCCGCGATCGATCCAGTCGCAGACCTGCTCCGACGTCGCCCCGGGACGTTCTGCGCGCACGAGCTCCACGATCTGCTCCAGGAGCGCCGCCCCTTCCGGGGTCCGCAGCGAGTCCGCGGCCTCCTCGCCGATCACGAGGTCGTCTGGGAATGCGTCCTGGATCGCCGCGCACACCACGGCCTGAGCTGCGAAGTCCCCGACCGTGACCGGGCTCCGATCCTCCTTTTCGACGGCGCCTTCGAGCGCCTTGGGCTCCGGCCGCACCGCCAAGGTCACGCGCGCCGCCGCGCGCACGGCGGCCAGAGCCACCTCGAGTTCGTTCACAGACACCTCTCCAGCGAGGCGCTCACCCTAGCAACGCGCGCCTGGCCTGGGCGCGCGTCGGGGGCGACCACTCCCACCTCGGGCGGAGCCGGCTGCGTCAGCTCAAGACTCGAGCCTGTGGCCTGAGCGATCCGAGGCGCCCTCGCAGGGCGATTTTGACCGCCAAGGACGCCAAGACGCCAAGGCTGTCGCGACTCCCATGGCTCCCTCTCGGGGCCTCGCTCTCTTCTGCTCTTCTTCTGTCTCTCTTGGCGTCCTTGGCGGTTGAAGTCGAATCTCCGACGCGAGTCGGAGTCGCCGACTCAGCGGACGCGCGCAGGGGCTCGTCCTAGGCCAGAGCCTCTTCACCCGCCATGGCCCGCGTCAAGTCGTCGAGGTCGACGCTGCCCGCGATCTCCAGCTCGAGGGCCGTGATCCGGGGGAGCATCCGCTTGAGGTAGCGGACGGCGTAGATCTCGCGCTCGGGGTGCTTCTCGGCCTGGTGGACGAGGGCCTCGCCGATCTTGACGTCGCAGAGCATTTGGCAGAGGCGCTCGGCGTGGACGAGGCCGTGAGCGAAGTCCTTCTTGGCGTCCCAGCTGCGCATGAAGTCGCCGCTCAGGATCCCGAGGCGCTCGACGAAGGTTCCGTGGCCGATCTCGCTCTTGAGCTTGGCGGCCAGGATCCGACGCAGGATCGTCTCCGTCGCGGAGTGGAGCTTGACCTTGGCCTGGAGGAGCGCGCGCTCGAGCCCGCGCGAAGTCTGGGCCGCCACGCGGAGGCGAACCGCCTTCTCGAGGAACCCGGCCGGGTCCTTGATCACGGCGCCGAGGTGGTCCTTCATGACCATCAGCGCTTGGATCTGGCTCGTCCCCTCATAAACCGGGAGGACCAGGGCGTCACGCAGGAGGCGGTCGGCGCCGGTCTCGCTTATGTAGCCCATGCCGCCGTGGACCTGCATGTTGATCCGCGCGAACTCGACGGCCTTCTCCGCCGCGATGAACTTCAAGAGGGGCGTCAGGCCGCGGGCCTTGCGCTTGGAGCGCTTGAGGAGCTTCTCCATCTTCTTCTTCGTGGCCGCGTCCGCGGGCGGGTCGTAGCGGAGGCGGGTCTCGAGGCGCTGGGCCAGCTCGACGTGGTTGACCGTCTCGAAGGCCATGGCGCGCATGCCGCGGAGCTCGGTGTCCATGGTCTGGAGAATGTCCGCCATGAGCTCGTGGTCCTTGAGGAACTTGCCCATGCTCTTGCGGACCGAGGCGTACTCCGTCGCCATCCGGAGCGCCTGGTGGCAGACCCCGATCGCCTCGAACCCGACCGCGACGCGGGCGTTGTTCATGAGGACGAGCATCAGCTTGAAGCCCTCGCCCTCCTTGCCGATCAGCTCGCCGACGCTGTCCTCGTAGAGCAGGCTGACGGTGGGCGAGCTGTTGTGCCCGACCTTCTTCTCGACCTTGGTGACCTTGAAGTTCTCGACCTTCTCGCCGTCCTTCTCGAGCCAGCGCCGGACGAGGAAGAGCGAGATCCCGTCGAGGCCTTGCTCGTTCTGGGGGTCGTCGGTCCGCGCGATCACGATCCCGTACTGACCATGTCCCGAGGTGATAAAGATCTTCTCGCCGTTGAGGAGGTAGGTCCCGTCCTCCTGCTTCGTGGCGCGGGTCCGGATCGCCGCCAGGTCAGAGCCAGCGTCGGGCTCGGTCAGGACCATGGCGCCCCAGGCCTCGCCTGCCGCCGTCTCTTCGATCTCGGTCTGGAAGCGGCACTTGGTGATCACGCCGTCCTTCATCTCCAGGCTGCCCTCCTTGGCGGAGTAGACGAGGAGCGACATTCCGATCCCGCCGAAGAACCCGAAGGTGGTCATGGTTCCGCAGTCGGCGCGCGCGATCACCTCGCAGATCGCGAAGTAGAGCGCGAAGGGGACGTTGAGTCCGCCCAGCTCGCGAGGCAGGTTGAGGCCGAACATGCCCATTTCGCCGAGCTGCTCGATGATCTCGTTCATCTCCTTGGGGTGAACGACCTCCCCGTCGACGAGCTTGTTCCCGGTCTGGTCGAGGGCCTCGGCGCGGGTCGCGACCTCCTTGGCCACGAACTCACCGACCATCGAGATGATGTCGACGTAGTTCTCCTTGGCCTCCTCGAGGGTGTCGGGGCCGTCCTCGAGGGTGAACTCACGCTCGTAGAGGGGCACCAAGGTGTCCCAGTCCACGGTGTTGTTGAGGTGCCAGCGGAGGTCCTCGTTGTCGGTGTAGTAGTTGTCGCTCGCGGGAACAGGCATAGGAACCTCCTGGATGTTGGCCATCCTGTCGGCGTGACGCGCTGAGTCAAGTCCTAGGGAGGAGGTTTTAGGGGGAATCGACGCCTCCTATGATCCCGGCATGAACCGACTCCTCCGCTGCCTCGCCCTCTCGCTCCTCCTGGCCTGCTCCGGCTGCGCTTTGACCTTGGAGGACCTTCGCAGCGGTGAATACTCCGGCAAGGTCGAAGAGACCTGGGAGCAGAAGAGCGCAGACGAAGGCGGAGACCCGACCTGGTGGCTGCTCTACAACGGCTACGAGGGCGGCGATAAGGAGGTCGAGATCACCCGCGAGGCCTTCGACGTCTTGCAGCCGGGAGACCGGCTGCCCCTGGAGTAGCTCCAGAGGCAGCTCGCAGCTCAACCCTTGTCGAAGGCGGCCATCCGCGCGAGCCAGGCTCGAGTCTTGGCGAACTCAGCGGGGAGCTGAATTCGCGACGCGAAGAAGGCCGCGGGCGAGCCCTCGGGAACCCCGGGGTCTATGGCGGTGTAGCTGGCCCAGGGATAGAGGGTGGCGTCGGCTGCTGTGGGGGCGTCGCCCATGAGGAAGTCGTTGGTCTCGAGGGCGGCCTCGATCTTGGGCGTCAGCTCGCGCAAGAGCTCGTTCGCCAGCTGAGTCGCGGCGGGGTCGTCCTGGCCGCTGAAGAACTGCCGCGCCACATGCAGAAAGGCCCCAGCGAACTCCCCGTTGGCCCAGCTCTCCCAGGCCTCGATCTCGCGCATGCCCTCTTGGGTCTCGCTGAAGAGGCGGGGACCCTGATCGCGGAAGTTGGCGTCGAGGTAGCGCAGGATCGCGCCCGAGCCGAAGAGGACCGTGTCCCCGTGCTTGATCGTGGGGGTCAGGGGCTGGCCGCTGACCTCGACGACCTGGCTCCGGTCTGCGCCCAGGCCAAAGTCGACGTGCTCGGCGGCGATCCCCTTGATCCCCAAGGCCACGCGGACCTTGATGTTGTTGGGCGAGGGGGGCAGTTGGTAGAGGGTCAGGGTCACGGGAGACCTCCAATGGCCATTTCTGGCGGGTTCTTGCGCTAGACCGATCGGTCTAGTGCGGCGAAGGGTAGACTAGACCGAACGGTCGGTCAACAGGAAAGGTGACGAGTGGCTGAGGATGCGCGTGGGCGCCTGATCGAGACAGCGGGCCGGCTCTTTCACGAGCGGAGCTACCGAAACGTGGGGATCGCTGAGATCTGCCGCGAGGCCGAAGTCACCAAGGGCAGCCTCTACCACTTCTTCTCGTCCAAGGAAGACCTCGCGCGAGCCGTGATCGAAGAGCGCTGGAGTCGGATCGAGCGCTTCGTCCTCGAGCCGACCCTTGGGCGAGAGGGCAGCGCGCGAGAACGCCTGGCCTCCTTCTTCGAGGGGGTGGCTCGCGGAGGAGAGGCTCAGCTTCGAGAGCACGGAAAGCTCCTCGGCTGCCCTCTGGGGAACCTCGCCAGCGAGCTGAGCACGACGGATCCCGTCCTTCGTGGACACATTGCCGAGACCATGGATGCCTTCCGCGGCCACTTTCGCCGGGTGGTCGAAGCTGGGATCGCGTCGGGTGAGATTCCAGGCGACCGTGATCCGGAGACCTCCGCGCTGGGTCTGACGGCGCTCTTTCAAGGCAGCATGGTCCTAGGCAAGACCTATGGGGACCCCTGTCTCGTAAGCAAGACCCTGGAGTCCCAAGCCTTCGCCCTCCTGGGCATGGCGTGAGGGAGCGCGGGACACTCTTCCTTTGGAAGCCGAACCGAGATGGCACCCGCTGGATCCAGCTCTCGAGCTGGGAGGCTCTAGCTGACTGGGAGGAGGGCCTCGACTCGCTCCTGAGCGATCGACGCGAGGCCCTCCGAGGCGAGGGGTTCTGCGTCGCCTGGAGCGAGGAAGAGGGCTATCGCGCCCTGGCGACCACTGCCGACCCCCTCCCCGAGCCCGCAGAGGTTCTCCAAGGAGACCTCGACGCCTACCTCGACGAGCGCTTGGACCTGCGCCCAACCCTCCTCGGCGGCCCCCCAGACTTCGAGCCTGGTGACGAGGCCTTCCGCTTTGAGGAGATCCGCGAATAGGGGGTGAAGGGGCCCAGGTGAGATCGGGCTTTTGGGGAGACGACCCCACCCCGGGCCCCTTCGGCACTGGAACGCACTCCTCCTCGATTTCATGCCCGAGTTCTTCCGCTGGCGAGCCGGCCGGCTATGGTTTGGGCGTGCTGGTCGAGTGCGTGCCTAACTTCAGCGAGGGGCGAGACCCCTCTCGGATCGCCCGCCTCGAGGCGGCGGCGCGCGGCGTCGTCGGCGCGGCGCTCCTAGACACCCACCGAGACCCCGACCACAACCGCTGCGTCCTGACCCTGGCGGGTGAGGCCGAGGCCGTCTTGGAGGCTGCCTTTCGCTGCGTGGCCGAAGCAGTCGCGAGCCTCGACCTTCGCGAACACGAGGGAGTCCACCCGCGCCTGGGCGCGGCCGACGTCGTCCCCTTCGTCCCGCTGGAGGGCGCGACGCTCCAAGACTGCGCAGCGCTGGCGCGACGCCTCGGGGAGCGCCTGGCTGCAGAGCTGCAGCTCCCGATCTACCTCTACGGCGCCGCCGCCTCCTCACCTGAGCGAGCGAGCTTGCCCTGGCTGCGGAAGCCTGGCTTCGAGGGGCTCGCCGAGGCCCTCAGGAGCGCTGAGCGCTGCCCTGACTTTGGACCCACCGAACCGCACGCCAGCGCCGGAGCGACCGTCGTCGGGGCCCGCGACTTCTTGCTGGCCTACAACGTCGACCTCGAGAGCCAGGACCTCGCCCTCGCCAAGGGAATCGCGCGCGCGATCCGGACCAGCTCCGGGGGACTCCCTGGTGTTCAAGCCAAGGGGCTCCTCCTGGCCGAGCAGGGTCGCGTCCAGGTCAGCATGAACCTCAACGACCTCGCCGAGACCGGGCCGGGCCGGGTCTATCAAGAGGTCGCCCGCCGCGCCGCCGAGGCGGGCGTCGAGGTCGCGCGCTCGGAGCTGGTCGGGCTCATGCCCGAGGTCGCCCTGCACGAGGCAGCCCGCGCTCTCCTCAAGCTCGACGCGCCACTCCCCGAGCGCGTCCTCGAGCACCGCCTGCGCACGGCGCCAGACCCCGCGGGCCCGCTCCCGCGATACCTGGCAGAGCTACAGAGCGACGCCCCAGACGCCCCCGGAGGCGGCAGCGCGGCTGCCCTAGCCCTGGCCCTGGGCGAGGCCTGCCTCGCCAAGGCGCTGGCCTTTAGCAGCGAAGGCCGCGGCTCCCTGAGCGACGCTGACCGCGCTCGCCTCTCGGCCGAGCTGGCGGGGGCCAACGACCTGATCGGGCTCGCGCGCGCCGATCACCGCGGGTTCGCCGAGTTGATGGCGCTCTGGAAGAGTCCCAAGGGGACGCCAGGTCGCAAGCAGGCCCTCGAGGCGGCTCGAGCCGAGGCGATCCGCGTCCCAAGCGAGCTCCTGACGCGCGCTCTGCGCTTGGCCGAGGCTGCAGCCGAGGTCGCGACCAAGGGGAACCCGACCCTGGTCAACGACGCCGCCGCGGCAGCTGAACTGGCCGCTGCTGCAGGTCGCGTCGCCCGCCTCAACGCGCGGGCCAACCAGCGCCGAAAAGCGCGCGAGTCTCTCCAGGCCCCCCTCGATCGCCTCGAGGCCGCCTTGGCGGAGGTCCGGCGAGCTGCGGCTGGCGACTAGGCTCTGGACCCTGAGAGGGTCCTTGCCAGGAGAGCGTCACGAGCGGGATTCCCGGCGGCTTCGTCTATGGCGCCCAGAGCTTGCTAGTCGGGGATCGGAGCCTCCAGCAGGCCTTCGTCACCGACCTCGCAGGACGACAGGTCGCGGGAGAAGACCCCTTCGTCCACGAAGAGCTGCTCCAGAGCAATCGCTGAGGGAGGCACGCGGTTGTTGGGCTGCCGGAGACCCTGTAAGACGGGGCCATGGACTACGCGATCGAGACCAAGGGCCTGGCCAAGACCTACCGCAACGGAACCAAGGCCCTCTGCGGAGTCGATCTGCAGGTCCCGCATGGGGTGTGCTTTGGGCTCTTGGGGCCGAACGGAGCCGGCAAGTCGACGCTGATCAAGGCACTCCTCGGGATCATTCACGCCACTGAGGGGAGCGCGAAGATCAACGGGGTCGACTACCGCCAGCCTCGCGCCCGGCAGGGCGTCGGCTATCTGCCTGAGGGCCACGCGTTCCCTCCCTATCTGACCGGGCGCGCGGTCTGCCGCTACTACGGGCAGCTCGGCGGGCTCAAGGGGCCCGAGCTCGAGCGCGATATATCGGAGAAGCTGGAGTGGGTCGGCATGGCCGATCGCGCCGACGAGAAGGTCACCAAGTTCAGCAAGGGAATGAAGCAGCGAATCGGCCTCGCCCAGGCCCTGCTCGGCAAGCCGACCATGGTCTTCCTCGACGAGCCGACCGACGGCCTCGATCCGATCGGACGCGCGGAGATCCGCGACGTGATCCGCAAGATCACCGCGGCCGGGACGACGGTGTTCTTCAACTCGCACCTCTTGTCTGAGGTCGAGCAGATCTGCACCGAGCTCGCGATCCTCAACGAAGGTGAGCTCCTCCACCGCGGGGAGACGAGCAAGCTGGTCGCGGAAATGGACACGGGCGACGATCGCTTTTGGGTCGAGTTCGAGACCGGAGAGCTGCCAGAGCCCCTCTGGACGACCTTCGAGGAGCGGGGAGCCAAGCGAATCGATCGCGGCCTCCGCTATCCCCTAGAGGATCGCGAGGGGATCTCGAGCGTCGTCGACGAGCTCCGCGCGGCTGAGGTCTCGATCTACGAGATCCAACCGCAAGAGAAGTCCCTCGAAGACGCTTTCATTGGCCTCCTCCAGGGTGTTCCTGGCAAGGACGCCGACCCAAGCGATCCCGCGCCGGAGGCAAGCGCGTGACCGCTCTCCGCGCGATCATTCTCGACACCTGGCGCCAGTCGCTCCAGCAGATGGTGTTTCTCCTGATGTTGGCCGTGATGGCGGTGGTCGTCGCCGGCGCTGTGTTCTGGCCAGACCCCATGAGTCCACGCCTCAGCCAGCGGACGCTGACGCCACACCCTGTAGGGGTGAGCTTCCTTGACCTCGAGGTCAGCCAGGCTCGTGGCCTGATCGCTGCCGACCTCGACGGTGACGGCCTGATCGACGTGGCGCTCCTCCGAGCCAGCGAGCTCAAGGTCTGGCGCGGGACGGCCAAGGGGGTCTTCGCCTCCACGGCCACCGCGACCCTCGCTCTGGAGACCAAGGCTGAGGTCGCCGGCCTCCTCGGGGCTCGAGTCGACGCTGCGGGCGGGGACGAGCTCCTCGTCCACGGCGCGAGCGGGGTTCAGGTCTATCGCTTCGACGGCACGAAGCTCGCGGCCTTTGGGGCGGGGTGCTCGGGTCCGACGCCCGACCTGGCTGCAGCCGACTTCGATGGAGACGGCGACACCGACCTGGTGTGCGCTGGTCCTGCGGCCCGCGTCTGGCTCAACGCAGGCGACGGGAGCTGGGAGGGCGGCCCGACCCTCGGCGAGCTCTCACTCGTGTCCTCCGGTGACATAGACGCTGACGGGGACGTGGACGTGATCGGAGTCCGCGGCCAAGACGTCCTGGCCTGGGCAGTCCAGGGGGCGGAGTTGGCTGCTCCCGAGACCTTGGCTCAGACCAAGAGTCCGGTTTGGGATCTCGCGACGGCCCGCCTGATGGGGAATGACAAGCCCTGTGCCGTTCTGACCTCACGCTTCGATCGGGTCGACCTCTTCGTGCGGGGGACGGATCGTTGGGTGTCCATGCCTGGGAGCGCGGGCAACACACCCGAGGTCGAGCGGATCTTGGTCATGGATCTCAACGGTGACGGGCTCGACGACATAGGCCTCTTCTCTCGGCGATTGGATCGCAGCGCGCTTTGGCCCTCTGTGCTGCGAGGCGCGCCGGTCCCTCAGTTCAGCGGCAAGCTCCCCCTCGAGGAGGACGCTCGTTCCTTGAGCGCCGTCTACCGCTTGGCTGGCGAGCAGCACCCGCGAATCGTGGGTCTGGAGGGCTTCGAGGGGATCGATATTCCTCTCCACGCGACAGGTGCTTCGCTCTTCGGCCCCGAGGACGCCGATTGGCGCAAGCTCTACGCGGAGTCGCTGATGCGCCTTCGAGCCAAGGGGAACGACGGCAAGCGGATTCAAGCGAGGGAGGCGCTCCAGCGGGCGGCGATCGTCAGCAACCGGCGCACGAGGATCGATCGCCACGCTCAGCTCCTGGGGATCAAGGCCGGGAAGGTGCTCTACACCCTGAGCCTCCTCCTCTTTATCGGCGCCTGCTCCGGTTACTTCCCTGGGCTCCTCCGCGAGGGCGGCGTGGACATGGTCCTCGCGCGGCCTGTGAGTCGCCTCCAGATCTACCTCGGCAAGTTCTGCGGCGGCCTCCTCCTCTACGGGGTGGCCTCGACCCTGGCCTCGCTGGCGCTCGTGCTCGGGATCGGACTTCGGTTTGGGTCTTATCCCCTAGAAATCATGGCGATGGTCCCTCTCCAGGTCTTCACGGCTGCCGTCATGTTTTCGATCCTGGCGGCGATCGGCGTGGTGGCCCGCTCGACCGCCCTCCCGCTCCTCTTCGGCATGTTCTTCTTCCTCGCCGTGGACACCGGCCTCGGCGTCCTGATCGAGCTCCAGACCTTCGACAAGGTCTTCGGCGACGGTCCCCTCGGGAAGTCCATCGAGTGGGCAGGGGTCCTCCTCCCCAACTTCGACCTCCTCAAGGGAGCGTCGGAGGCCGCTGCCTTCGGGCTCAACGCCCTGGCCCTCAAGCCCCTCCTCACGGCCGGGGTCTGGCTCGTTGGCTTTCTCGGCCTCGGCTATCTCCGCTTTCGCACGGCCGACTACTAGCCTGCCAAAACGTCCGCGAGCGATTGATCGCCAGGTCGCTAGTGGGGCGTGCAGACCCCTAGCCCCCCGCGCCAAGGGCTGCCTAGCGGACCCAAGGTCCGCTGGCGGCGGCCGGTTGTCCACCGAACCGTATGGTTTCTGCCCAGCGCTGGACGCTCCTGAAGCCCTCCTCCGCCCGACTGGCGGCGCCCTTGAGGGCCAGAAGCGCGGATCGTATGACCTGGCCGTACGTAGGTTTGGCGGGGCTTGGCCCCGCTGCGGTGGTCGAACTCTGCCCAAGTCAGCCGGCGACGATTTTCGCTTTGTAGCGGTCGACCATCAGCCAAGTGCCCTCTGGAAAGCACGTCGACTTGTCGTTCTGCCAGCGCTTAAACGCCGCGTAGACCGCACTGCGCCAGAGCTTGAGCTCTAGGCGCTTCTCCTTGGTGGCGTTGGTGAGAGCCGGAATCAGGCCAAAGGTCGGGCCGCTGCGAGCACCCTCGGGCGCTGAGAAAGGGTCTAAGCGCTTGGCGGACTCGCGGCCGGCATAACGACCCACCCGCGCGTGGAGGTCTTCGAGATAGGCGTCGAGCGCGGATTGGAACTGGCGGCGATAGCGCTCGGGACCCTCGGCTTCGAAGAAGTGCGGAACATGAACCACGAGGAAAGACTCACTCCCGAGCGCGGAGCCCTCCTTGCCCCTGCCAAAGAGACCGAGCCGCGGAGGCGTGACCCGGAGGACCTCGCCAACGTGGCTCGGAAGGCTGATCACGCCAGGCCAACGATCTGGAGCCCTGACCACCCAAGCCTCGACCGGGTTAGCGACCACGTAGACAAGATGCTGGAGGAACTCCTCGCGAGTCTCTAGGACCCAGGACGTGTAGGACTTGGATTCCCAGAGACGACCCTGACGACCCAGCTGCTTGTTGATCACTCGCGTCAGCATGGCGTCCAACTCCTCCATGAACTTGGGGAGCCGACGCCTCGTGTCGGTGAGGATCAGGTGAAAGTGGTTCCCCATGAACACGAAGGCATGGAGCTTGATCCCGTGCTTTGTGGCGTAGGAGCCCAGAAGAAAGCGAACGACTCGGTTCAGGCGGCTGCTAGGACGGAGGAAAAACCGTCGCTCAGAACAACGGCGCACGACAGCGACTGTGCTGCCTTTGAGGACACGGCGTGCGAAGGACATAGATCACCTAAGAGGAAGATCCTGAGGTGACGACGTTGTAGCGCGACACGCTTGCGTTCGCAACAAGTTAGGGTCCAGTGCAGGCCTTCGCTCAGAGGTCGCTGAGCTTGGCCACGATCTCGCGCATGACCTCGGTCGTGCCGCCGCCTAGGGTCAGGAGGCGGACGTCTCGCCAGGTCCGGCTAATCGGGTATTCGTCCATGTAGCCCCAGCCGCCGTGGAACTGGAGGCACCGATCCGCCACGGTGTTCGCCAACTCGCAGCACACGATCTTGGCCATGCTGACCTCCTTGGTGCAGGGCAGCTTGCGATCGAAGAGGTCGACGGCGAAGTAGGCCAAACGGCGCGCGGCCTCGACTCGGGCTAGAAGGTCCGCGAACTCGTGACGCCAGGTCTGGAACTTGATGATCGGGCGACCGAAGGCCTGCCGTTCCCGACCGTACTGGACCGCGTCCTCGATCATTCTGTCTGCGCCGGACACTCCAGAGAGAGAAGCTACGAGGCGCTCGCCTTGGAAGTTCTGCATCAGGTAGTAGAAGCCCATTCCCTCCTCGCCGACGAGGTAGCGCTGGGGAACGCGGACCTCGTCGAAGGCCAGCTCCGCTGTGTCGGAGGCCTTGTTGCCCAGCTTCTTGAGCTTCTTGCCCACGCTGAAGCCCTTGGCGTCGCTGGGGACCACGATCACTGAAATCCCCTGATGCCCGCCGTCCGGATTCGTCTTGCAGATCAAGGTCACGAAGTCGCAGCGGGTGCCGTTCGTGATGAAGGTCTTGCTCCCGTTGATAACCCAATCGTCACCGTCCTTGCGGGCGGTCGTGCGAATCCCAGCCACATCCGAGCCTGCACCCGGCTCACTCACCCCGAGAGCTGCGATCTTCTCGCCGCGAATCGCGGGGGCTAGGAACTCCTCCTTGAGCTCGTGACTCCCGAGGTCAGACAGGATGGGCGTCGCCATGTCGCTCTGGACCATGAGCGCCATGTTCGCGCCGGCGCACTTGCTCCGCGCCAGCTCCTCCACGAAAGCAACCGTGTACCAGTAGTCGAGACCCGACCCACCGTATTTCTCGTCGTAGTTGAGCCCCAACAGACCCTGCTCACCCGCCTTAAGGAAGAGCTCGCGGGGGAAGATCTCCGCCTCCTCCCACTCCTCGGCGTAGGGCAACATCTCGCTCTCGACGAACTGCCGCACCATGGCGCGGAACATGTCGTGGGACTCGGTGAAGAAGGGCTCGCGCTCGCTCATGACTGTCAACTCCGTGAGCGAGGCAGTCTACTGTCCGAGTCGCTCGCTAGGGCCGACCGCCCGCACCCCAACAACCGAGCCGCTCTCAGCTCGTCGCGCAGACTTTACTTGACCTTGTTCGTCAAGTTTCACGCAAGGGTCCTGAGTTGACGGGATGCGCCTTCATGGCATGATCCCGGCGTAAAGCACACAAGCCTTGCGAACTCCGTGTTCCGATTCTTCCGAGCACTGAGCCGTGAGCAAAACCAAGAGGAGCCGGTCGCGAGACCGGCTCCTTTTCTCTTTTGTTGGGGGATGCTGCCTTATTGGGGGATGCTGC